>Ga0209694_1000953_pt1 | contig 36527 bp, 36 predicted proteins | sample GluameincwithD2O_FD_187499 | JGI IMG/M metagenome (GOLD analysis project Ga0209694, IMG submission 187499) | Mouse cecum microbial communities from Vienna, Austria - Glucosamine amended microcosms incubated with D2O (SPAdes) (version 2) | ecosystem: Host-associated > Mammals > Digestive system >... | reverse complement strand
CGGGCGGATACCATCTACAGCGCTGACGACACCACCTATGAGAAGGTGGGAGACAAGCTCACTGACGACTGCTCCGACCGCATCGGTACCCTGGAGGACGAGGAAGGGCTGCTCTACAACGCCGTTCCCGCCCAGATTGAGGAGAAGGCGGAGGAACTGAACGACCTTCAGGTCCGCATCTGGGGCCTGCTGTCCATCGCCAGGCTGGTACGCCTGGGGGAGCGGCTGGCCGCCCTGCCCGGCTGCGAGGTGCTGGGCCAGCTGGGCTGGGCCGTGGATATGATGTTCAATTCTCTCCAGCAGCCCCCCGCCCAGGAGGAATTCCAGAGGCTGATGGACCTGTGCAACAGCCTGTATGAGCTCAACGGCAGGCCGGTGTACTACACCGGACAGGTGGACGTCCCCGGCGGAGCCCCCTTCCAGGTGTTCGACCTGAACGGCATGATGGGGGTGGAGCAGGAGCTCAACGACTACATCGACAGCCACCTGCGCCTGCTGGCCGCCCTGAGCCAGGGGGCCGAGGAGCTGCCCGCCGCCGGAAGCAGCATCGTGGCCTGCGCCCTGCTGCCCGATTACTATATCCGCACCGGAGCGGAGGAGCTGAACGACGTCCCCCAGATCAGGGCCGAGCTGGCCCGCGTGGAGGACGACTACCGCTTCGTCTCCTCAAGTTTCACTTGGGAACAGGCCGCGCAGAAAATTTCGGAGTATAAGCAGCTGGATATTCTGGCAAAATGAGAAAATCCCCCGGCGGATCGCTCCGCCGGGGGCGCCGTTATTCAGGCCGATTATGGGTCAGAAGGGCTGTCCAGCTCTGCCGCCCCCTTGGGGGAGGAGGCAACACGGCAAACCCGGAGGTGCTGTGGGGGGCTACTTCGTATGTTCGCTTCGCGAACGCAATCCCCACCGCCCTCCGGGCGGAGCCCCTTTCAAAAGGGGCCTTTTTCGTCTGCGGACGGGGGTTACTCCTTCCTTTGATAGGGCGTCGGATCATCTGTCAGACCTACCAGATAGTCCAGTGATACCTTGTATAATTTCGCGATTCGCATCAGAATTGACAATTTGGGTTCATGGGTGCCCAGTTCATAGTTCTGATAGGCTTTTTCTGTCAGATCACAATAAATTGAGACCTCTCTCTGTGTATAGCCGCCCTCTTTCCGACAGTCCCGCAAACGCTGTGATAAAATTTTTAGCATCCTTACATCAACACCTACGATTGTTCTTGACAAGACAGTATAGGGTGTTATAATGAAAATTATACTAAAGATTTTACGGGAAAGAGATTAGGTGCTTTCTATGGAGCAAAAAATATCCTACACCCTGGGGGACGACCTCATCGCGGGGGTCATCACCGCGGCGGTGATGTCGGAAAAACGGCGGCCCGGGCTGTGGCAGGACATGCTGCGGGCCCTGGACCGGGGGGCGGCGAAGACCAGCGAGGGCACCGCCAACGCCTTTCTCTTTCGGGCCATGCTGGACCGCTTGTTGGAGGAATTTCACGCCGGTGAGCCGGAAAAATAGAGGCTGTCCGCCAAAAGGCGGACAGCCTGCTTCGTTTTACCGGTGATACAGCTTGTTGGTCTGATATTTGGGCTCGCAGGTGAGCTGGAGGCCCAGCTTCTTATAGGTGACGGCGTCCGCCGGGGAGAGAATCACCGAGCAGTGGGCCTGGCAGCCCTTGAGGGCGGCCAGCTGCTCCAGCGCCCTGGCGGCCTTGGGCTCGGCGCTGGCCGAGGAGGCCAGGGCGATGAGCACCTCGTCGCTGTGCAGTCTGGGGTTGGCCGAGCCCAGATACTCCACCTTGACCGTCTGGATGGGCTCGATGGCCGACTGGGCGATGAGGTGGACCCCGTGTCCCCCCGCCCCCGACAGGCGCTTCAGGGCGTTGAGCAGGGCGGCGGCGGAGCACCCCATGAGCTCGGAGGTCTTGCCGTCGATCAGCGTGCCGTCGGAGAGCTGAATCGCCATGGCCGGCTCGCCGGTGAGCTCCGCCAGCTCGTTGGCCCGGGCCACCACCGGACGGATCTCCGGGGTAATCCCCGCCTGCTGCATGAGCAGCTCCAGCTTGTACACCGCGCTGTCCGAGCCCTTGCCCTGGCGGCGCTCACAGACGGCGTCGTAGTACCGGCGGACAATCTCCTGCCGGGCCGCCTCCTGACAGGCCGCGTCGTCGAAGATACAGCTGCCCGCCATGTTTACCCCCATGTCGGTGGGGGACTGGTAGGGACAGGAGCCGGTGATCTTTTCAAATATGGCGGCCAGCACCGGGAAGACCTCCACGTCCCGGTTGTAGTTCACCGTGGTCGCGCCGTAGGCCTGGAGGTGGAAGGGGTCGATCATGTTTACGTCGTCCAGGTCGGCGGTGGCCGCCTCATAGGCCAGGTTGACCGGATGCTTCAGAGGCAGGTTCCAGATGGGGAAGGTCTCGAACTTGGCGTAGCCCGCCACGATCCCCCGCTTGTGCTCGTGGTAGAGCTGGGAGAGGCAGGCGGCCATCTTGCCGCTGCCCGGGCCGGGGGCGGTGACCACCACCAGAGGATGGCTGGTCTCGATATACTCGTTGCGGCCGTAGCCCTCATCGCTGACAATCTTGCCGATGTTGTGGGGGTAGCCCTCGATGGGGTAGTGGCGGTAGACCTTCAGCCCCAGGCCCTCCAAGCGGGCCTGGAAGGCGTCGGCGGCGGGCTGGCCCGTGTAGCGGGTGACCACCACGCTGCCTACGTATAAGCCCCGGCCCCGGAATTGGTCGATGAGCCGGAGGACGTCGCTGTCGTAGGTGATGCCCAGGTCCCCACGGACCTTGTTCTTCTCAATGTCCCCCGCGTTGATGGCGATGATGATCTCCGCCTTGTCCCGCAGCTGCTCCAGCATCCGCAGCTTGCTGTCCGGCTCGAAGCCCGGGAGCACCCGGCTGGCGTGGTAGTCGTCGAAGAGCTTGCCCCCGAACTCCAGGTAGAGCTTGCCCCCAAATTGGGCGATCCGGTCCCGGATGTGCTGGGACTGGGTGGTTAGATACTTCTCGTTGTCAAAGCCTCGCTTGGCCATTCCCCATTACTCCTTTTTCTCTCATTAGTAAAATATACCCTAATATTTTACATCCGGAGGGGGAGCAGCGTCAAGAGATTTTGATCGCTCCCACTTGCGGATTTTGCCGAATATTGTTATACTGACTGTGCTGCCCCACCCCATACTGGCAACGGGAAGGGGGTGAAAGCTATGGAATTTATTCTTGGTTTCTTGGTGTCGTTCATAGCGGGTATAGCCAGCCACTATACCTGCAAGTGGCTTGACCGACGCCGAAGGGGACAGTAAGCCCGCCCCAGCAAAAATGACCCCCGGAGAGCAGCCTCTCTCCGGGGGTCAGCCTTTTGGTGAAAGCCATGGAACTAATTGGCTCTTGGTCTGAAGTCATTATACCACAGCCTGCTTTGTATATGCAAGGGGGAAATTTATTTTTTTACTGGGGCAGGGCCAGGTCGCCCTCTTTGATCCAGCCGATCCTTCGCAGAAGCTGGCAGAAAATCACCGACAGCACGGCGGGCAGGATGAAGCAGACCAGAATCAGTCCAACCCAGTGGAGGGCCGTGGGGCTGATGGCCGCCGCCCCCTCCGCCAGTGCCCGCTCGCTGGGGGCCAGCCAGCCCGTCCACACCCCGATCTGCCCGCACAGCCCGCAGGTGCCCATGCCGGCGTTGATGGGATCGCCGTTCATCTCCAGCCGGAACAGACAGGTGGCGATGGGCCCGGTGACCGCCGAGGCCAGGGTGGGCGGAATCCAGATGCGGGGGTTCTTTACAATATTGCCCATCTGGAGCATGGAGGTGCCCAGGCCCTGGGAGACCAGCCCGCCCCAGCGGTTCTCCCGGAAGGACATGACCGCGAAGCCCACCATCTGGGCGCAGCAGCCCGCCACGGCGGCTCCCCCCGCCAGCCCCACCAGCCCCAGGGTGTGGCAGATGGCCGCGGAGGAGATGGGCAGCGTCAGGGCGACCCCCACCAGCACCGAGACCGCGATGCCCATCCAGAAGGGCTGGAGGAGGGTGGTGCGGTTGATGAGCGTGCCGAAGGCGCTGGCCGCCGACCCGATGGGAGGGGCGATGAGGTAGGACAGCACTACCCCGGTGAAGATGGTGACAGCAGGGGTGACCAGCAGGTCTACCTTGGTCTCCTTGGACACCGCTTTGCCTGTCTCGGCGGCCAGAATGGCCACGAACAGCACCGCCAGGGGGCCCCCCGCTCCCCCCATGGCGTTGGCCGCCTGACCTACCGCCGCCAGGGAGAAAAGCACCAGAGGCGGGGCCTGAAGGGCATATCCGATGGCAATCGCCATGGCCGGGGCCGACATGGCCGAGGCAAAGCCCCCCATCTCCACCAGGAAGGGCAGGGACAGCTGGGTGCCCAGGGTCTTGATGATGGTGCCGATGAGCAGGGAGCAGAACAGACCCTGGGCCATGGCCCCAAGGGCGTCGATGCCGTAGCGTCTGGCGGAAATAATGATGTTTTTCCGCTTTAAAAATTCCTTCATTTCAATCTCCTCTTCTTAACAAAATAGTCCACACCGGTGTCTTGACACCTGTGTGGACTATTATAGCGGCTGAGGAAAATTTGTCAAGGATAATCCCGGATTTGCATAATCTTGTTCGCTTCGCAGATTTCGCCGGGGCGGGACGGGGGTTAATCCCCCCGTCTGCCCTTTTTCCACAGCACGAAGGCCAGAATCAGACCGGCGGCCAGCCAGAGAAGGCCAAGGACCATGATGAGGCTGGCGAGGCCCGAGAAGACCCCCTGAAAGCCGGAGAGCGGGGAGGTCTGAGGGGCCACTCCCAGGGCCTCCATCACGGCCCCCTCCAGCTCGGGCGGGCCGCTGTAGGTCCAGCCGCCCCCCGCGCCAAAGCCGCCCATGCTCCCCATCATCCGGTTGGAGGCGGAGAACATGCGCCCGAAGGCCCACCGGGCAATGCCGCCCACCAGCGTCACTCCCAGCCCCTGGAGGGCGATATAGACCCCCGCCAGCCAGCCCCACCGGCGGGCCATTCTTCCCACAAAGCCGGGGAGGCCCTCTCCGGGCGCGGGCGGCGGCGGGGGCGACGCCTCCTCCCGGGGCTGGAGCGGAGGGGTGTCCCCCTCCGGCTCCTCGTCCCCGTTCAGAAGATGGTCGGTGGTCACGCCGAAGGCCCTGGCCAGGGCCAGCAGCTTGTTCACGTCCGGCGAGGCCTCGCCCAGCTCCCACTTGCTGACAGCCTGGCGGGACACCCCCACCCGGGCCGCCAGCTCCTCCTGGGACAGCCTCCGGTCCCGGCGGTACCATGCGATTTTTTCGTTCAGTTTCATAAGTTGTGCCTCCTTTCCTGTGGGTACAGCCTATCAGAAAAGGTGGTTGCGGTCCACCAGCAGGGGCTGGAACTTTCCGCAACCGCCGGTTGCGAATGGGTTACACCGGGCCGATCCACCAGGCATGTCCGCCGTTTTTCCAGTCCGTCCAGCTGGTCAGGCAGATATTCAGGTCTACGTTGCCCTCGATGCCGTCCACCTGGCCGGTGCTGGAGTACTGCCACATCTGATAATTGTAGCGGAAGCTGGTGGGGGCGGTGTCCTTGGTATAGTGGGCCAGCCAGAAGGGGTAATCCTGGAGGTACTCCAGCTGGATGCCCCCGCTGTAGACCTTCCTGGGACTGCCGTAGGTCATGGGCAGGTAGCCGGCGTCCTCGATCACCTTGCAGAAGGCCAGGGCGCAGGCGGTGACGGTGTTGCCGTCCGTCCCTTGGGTGCGGGAGCCCTCCTTGTCCTGCTCCTCCCAGTCGAAGACCACCGGATAGGTGACGGGATAGTCCCTGATCCACTCCAGCAGCTGTCTGGCCTCCTCCTCCGCCTCCCGGGGGGTGAGGGCCTGGGAGAAGAAATACACCCCCACCTGCAATCCGTTGGCCAGCGCCCCCCGCATATTGGCGTCAAACCAGGCGTCCTTTACAATGCCGCCCGAGGTGTAGCCCCGGTAGCCCGCCCGGATCATGGCGAAGTCCATGCCCGTGGCCGCCACCCGCCGCCAGTCCACCTCCTTCTGGTGGGCGGAGACGTCCACCCCCCGGGTGAAGGGACCGGCCGAATAGGACAGATAGCCCCGGTCGTCCAGGGCGTAGGCCTCGCCGCGGTAGCCGTTGGCGGCTACAGGGCTGGGGGCGGGCAGCTGGTAGCCCGGCCGGAGCCCGTAGTACATCTGGGCGTAATTCATGATGACCACCGCCCCCTGGGCCCGGCTGGTGTTGCTTTGGGGCAGGAAGGCCCCCTCCGGAGTGCCCTGCATCAGCCGCACGCCGTAGGCCCACTCCACTGCGCCGGCGGCCCAGTCGGACACCTCCGCCCGGTCGGTATACGGGGCCGCCGCCCCCGGCTCCTCACGGCCCCGGTCGTTCCAGAGAAGGGCCGCGATCTGCTCCCGGGTGATGGGGTCCTCCGGGCCGAAGGAGCCGTCCTCATAGCCGCTGACCACCCCGCCGGCCTTGGCCCAGCGGATGGCGGCCACATTGGGGTGCTCCGCCCCTACGTCGGTGAAGGGGGCCTCCTCCTCCCCCTCCGGGGCGGGGCTGCCCGCCAGGCGGTAGAGGGCCTCGGCCAGCACCCCGCGGGTCAGCAGCCCGTCGGGCTCGAAGGAGCCGGAGGAGGCGCCCTCCATCAGCTCGTGCTGCTGGCAGAAGGCCACAGAGGCGGCGTACCACGCGCCCTCGTCCACGTCCTGGTATGTAGTTTTGGCCGCCCGGACAGGGGCCGCGCTCAGGGTCAGGGCCAGAGCCGTCAGTCCGGCCCAGCACATCTTAAAGGTTCGTTTCTTTGTCATAGTGTTCCTCGCTCTCTGATTCTTGGGTTTTCGGGAAAGTTTCCCAATGTCGTACTCTGTCAGTATAACACGAGCGCCCCACCGCCCGTCAACTGTATATTAATGGAAGAGGGCGACGACGTGGGCCCTGCGGGCCAATTTGCCCCTAACCCCTGCCCTGCATAGCACGCCGGACCCTCCAGGGGGAATCTTCCGCTGAACGGGCATTCGCCACTTTACAGCCGGAGTTCAATATGCTATACTGTACTGTGATTGAGTATCGGAGCCTTCTGTCTCATGTGTTTATCCGGCCGGACCCCAGCGGCCGGCCGAATGGGAGTGAACAATATGCAGTACAACAAAAACGGCAATTCCCGCAGCTGGAGCAGCTGGCGGATCCTTCTGGTGCTGGGCCTGTTTGTGGCCGTGGCCGCCTTTGGCATGATGGTCAGCCAGCAGCTGCTGCTGGACAACGCCCGGGCCATGGGCAAAAACCTGGTGACCAGCTACTCCACAGACGAGGACCGGAACCTGAACGAGTATGAGCGCATGGTGGCCCTGGGTATGGCCTACCTTAACGATATGGCCACGGGAAACACCAGTACGGCAGAAATCGGCCGCTGGACCCACGACTTCTTTGAGAAAAACAGCCGCCAACTGAATATTGACGACGCCTATGTATACGCGGTGGTCAGAGGCCGCCTGATTACCAGCGACGGCCTCTCCGACCAGGACGTTCATCAAACCAGCTGGTACCAGCAGGCCATCGCGGCCAGCGGGAAGGTGATCTTCACCGACCTGTACTACAGCGACATCCGCAGCCAGAAGGTACTCACCATCGCTTCCGCCGACCCGGAGACCGACTGCGCCATCGCCATCGACCTGCCCGCCGACCACTTCCAGCAGCACCACAACAAGCAGGACCTGCCTGTGGGGGGCGCCTACTATGTCTGCGACAACATGGGCAACCTGCTGTATTACAATATCCCCTTTGAATCCACCGAGGAAGTACTTAAAGACTACACCAAGGACCTCTTTGACCGGGTGAACCGGGGGGAGCTGGACGGTAAGAACAACGAGATCATCGGCGTGCAGAAGGTCACCCGGGGGCTGTACTATCAGCACGCCGAGAACGGCTGGCTGTGCATCCTCACCGTCCCCTACGACACGCTGCTCCAGGGCGTGCAGGAGATTCTGGTGTGGTACGGCGCGGGGCTGGTCCTGTTCCTGATCGCGGCTGTGGCCATGTGGCTGCGGGACCGCAGGCTCAGCCGGACCGCCCAGCGCAATGCCGAGACCGTTCAGGTGCTGGGCAATATGTACTACGCCCTCTACCGGATCAATGTGGATACCGGCACCTATGAGATGACCAAGAGCTCCGACTTCGCCAGGCAGGCCCTTCCAGTCCAGCAGGGGGACTACAACGACCTGCTGAAGGTTATTATCTCCAGCCTGGGGGATTGGACCGAGGAGGACTTTGTCAACAACTTCTCCCTGGAGAATATCCGGAAGCTGGTGAAGGACCAGGTCCGGGACTTCGGCGGCGAGTTCCTCCGCCAGTACGGGGACGAACAGCGGTGGATCAGCGTGCGGCTGCTCACCGACCCGGAGCAGATCCCCAACGAGGCGGTGCTCTGCTTCCGCGATGTGGAGGCCGAGAAGGAACAGCAGCAGCAGCAGGTGCGGCTGCTGAAGGGAGCCCTGGCCGCCGCCGAGCAGAGCGAGCGGTCTCAGAAGCAGTTCTTCTCCGTGATGAGCCACGACATGCGCACCCCCCTGAACATCATCATCGGCATGACCAGCCTGGCCCTTCAGCCCGACTGCGACCGGGAAAAAATGGAGGGCTACCTCAACAAAATCGGCGCCGCCAGCCAGCAGCTTCTGGCCCTGATTAACGATATTCTGGAGATCTCCCGGCTGGAGCAGGGCAACGTCTCCATGGAGATCAAGCCCTTCGACCTGTGCCAGGTGCTGGAGACCAATGTCTCCCCCTTCCAGACCCAGGCCAAAAACCAGGGCAAGGAGTTCAGTCTGGCCATCGACGTGAAGGACAGGATGATAAAGGGCGACCCCGCCCGGCTGGGTCAGGTTATCAACAACCTGGTGTCCAACGCCATGAAGTTTACCCGGGAGGGAGATCAGGTGTCCGTCTCCCTGCGGCAGATGGACGAGGGCAAGCGGAACAACTACCTCTTTGTGGTGGAGGACACCGGCACCGGCATGTCCGAGGAGTTTTTGCCCAAGCTCTTCGACCCCTATGAGCGGGAGGTCCGGTTCGGCGCCCGGGAGGTGATGGGCACCGGCCTGGGGATGCCCATTGTGAAGAATCTGGTCACCCGCATGGGCGGTCAGATCGCCGTGAGCAGCCAGCTGGGCAGAGGCACCACCTTCTCGGTTACCATCCCCTTCGATGTGGGCGAGATGCCCCTGCCCGTCCAGGAGCACCCTCCCCGGGAGCTGGCCCAGCTGGACGGACGGCAGATCCTGCTGGCGGAGGACAACTTTCTCAATATGGAGATCGCCACCGAGCTGCTGAAGATGCGGGGGGCCGAGGTGGTTCCCGCCGAGGACGGGCGCAAGGCCCTGGAGGCCTTCCAAAATTCCCCCCACTTCTTCTTCGACGCCATTCTGATGGATATGCAGATGCCCGAAATGGACGGCTGCGAGTCCACCCGGGCCATCCGGGCCCTGGACCGGCCGGACGCCAAAACCACCCCCATCATCGCCCTGACGGCCAACGCCTTCGCCGAGGATATTACCCGCACCACCCAGGCGGGTATGGACGCCCATCTGGCCAAGCCCATCAACATCGAACAGCTGTGCGCTGCGCTGACCAAGCTCATGTCTCAGCGGGCCGGCGCGCAGGATGAACTACCTACGGAAGGTGAGTGAGCTTATGCCCCAAAAAAGAGAACAGCGGTACACCATTCTGGTGGCCGACGACTCGGAGATGAACCGCTCAATCCTCCGCTCCATGCTGGAGGAGTCCTATGACATTATCGAGGCCGAGGACGGCCTGCAGGCCGTCGCCGTCCTACAGCAGCGGGAACAGGAGATTTCCCTGGTCCTGCTGGATATCGTGATGCCCAACCTGGACGGCTTCGGCGTACTGTCCGCCATGAACAAGTATAACTGGATCGACAGCGTGCCCGTTATCATGATCTCGGCGGAAAGCACCCACACCTTTATCGAGCGGGCCTACGACATGGGGGTCACCGACTACATCAGCCGGCCCTTCGACATGATGGTGGTCCGCCGGCGGGTCATCAACACCATTATGCTCTACGCCAAGCAGCGCAGGCTGGCCGCCATGGTCAATGAGCAGATCTATCAGAAGGAGAAGGTCAACAACCTGATGATCTCCATCCTCAGCCATATCGTGGAGTTCCGCAACGAGGAGAGCGGCCTGCATGTGCTTCACATTCAGACCATGACCGAGATCCTGCTGAAAAGTCTGGCCCGCAAAACCGACAAGTATGTTCTGGACCGGGAGACCATCAACCTCATCAGCAACGCCTCCACCCTCCACGACGTGGGCAAGATCTGCATCCCCAGCGAGGTGCTCAACAAGCCCGGCCGCTTTACCAATGAGGAGTTTGCCATCATGAAGCAGCACTCCCAGATGGGGGCCGACATGATGAAGGGAGTCCCCTTCCAGGATGAGCCCCTGGTGAAGTACGCCTATGAGATCTGCCGCTGGCACCACGAGCGGTATGACGGCAGAGGCTACCCCGACGGGCTGAAGGGTGAGGAGATTCCCATCTCCGCCCAGGTGGTGGCCCTGGCCGACGTGTATGACGCCCTGACCAGCACCCGGGTCTACAAGCCCGCCCACTCCCACGAGAAGGCCCTGACCATGATTCTCAACGGCGAATGCGGCACCTTCCAGCCCCTGCTGCTGGAATGCCTGGTGGAGAGCAGCGACATTATTCAGCAGGAGATGGCGGTGGACACCGTCACCCGCGGCGACCAGCGGATTATGGAGAACACCGCGGCCGAGCTGGGCCAGTATGAGGACCTGTCCGCCACCGACCGCACCCTGTTTATCCTGGAGCAGGAGCGGACCATCCACAACTTCTTCGCCTCCATCTCCCCCAATATTCTGTTTCGATACACCTCGACGCCCCCCATGCTCTCCCTCTCCCCTGTGGGCTCCCAGCGGCTGGGGCTGGAGGAGACCACGGTGGACCCCTACCACAACAAGCGTGTGCAGGAGCTGATCGACCTCGACCAGCTGGCCGAGCTGGCCCAGCTGCTGCAGGGCACCACCCCCGAAAATCCCGTGGTGGAGTTCGACGGCTCCGTCCTGCTGGACGGCCGGTTCAAGCCCGTCCATATTATCTGCCGGGCCATGTGGTCCTTTGAGGACCCCCCCCAGTATACCGGCGCAATCGGCAAGGTACTGGAAACCAGAGAGGAGGAAAACCGATGACACTGCAAGAGTGCTACGCCGCCCTGGAGGGCGATTATCAGGAGGTGCTGGGCCGGCTGTACAGCGAGGCCCTGGTACAGAAGTTCGTGGGTAAGTTCCTGTCAGACAAGTCCTTTCAGCTGCTTCAGGACACCCTGAAGGCAGGGGACTACGAGGAGGCCTTCCGGGCCGCCCACACCCTCAAGGGCGTAACCCAGAATCTCAGCTTTACCCGGCTGTATCAATCCAGCCACGAGATTACCGAGGCTCTGCGCACCAAGGACTATGACCTGGCGCTGCAGCTGCTGCCCAAGGTGGAGGGGGACTACACCCGCACCGCCGAGGCCATCCGGGCCTATCAGGGCGGATAAGAGACCGATATCTTCCCCGCCCTTCGCCGCGGGGAAGATTTTTTACTTGCCAACCGGCTGGAAAGGCATTATAATAGTCGGGTCCAAAGCCAAATCATTTACACTTTTGGGGAAATACCCACGAAATAGGAGAGGATTCATATGGAACGCACCGCCATCGCCGCCATCTTTGCCGACCAGGAGCGCCTGGGCGGACAGAACATTACCGTCATGGGCTGGGCCAGGACCATCCGCGACATGAAAACCTTCGGTTTTATCGAGCTGAACGACGGCTCCTGCTTCAAAAACCTCCAGGTGGTCATGGACGCCAATGTGCTGGACAATTTTAAGGAGATCGCCGGCCAGAACGTGGGGGCCGCCCTCATTGTCAAGGGGGAGGTGGTGCTCACCCCCGGGGCCAAGCAGCCCCTGGAAATCAAGGCCGCCTCCATCGCCGTGGAGGGCCCCTCCTCCCCCGAGTACCCCCTCCAGAAAAAACGCCACAGCGTGGAGTATCTGCGCACCATTCAGCACCTGCGGCCCAGAACCAACCTGTTCTCCGCCGCCTTCCGGGTGCGCTCCGTGGCCGCCCACGCCGTCCACTGCTTCTTCCAGGACCGGGGCTTTGTCTATGTCCACACCCCCATCATCACCGGCTCCGACTGCGAGGGCGCCGGGGAGATGTTCCAGGTGACCACCCTGGACGTGAACAACCCGCCCCGCACCGAAGACGGAAATGTGGACTACTCCAAGGACTTTTTCGGCAAGCAGACCAGCCTCACCGTCTCCGGCCAGCTCAACGCCGAGAACTTCGCTATGGCCTTCGGCAATGTGTACACCTTCGGCCCCACCTTCCGGGCGGAGAACTCCAACACCCAGCGCCACGCCGCCGAGTTCTGGATGATTGAGCCCGAGATGGCCTTCGCCGACCTGAACGACTATATGGACACCGCCGAGGACATGATTAAATATATCATCCGAACCGTTCTGGAGAAGTGCCCCGACGAGATCGCCTTCTTCAACTCCTTTGTGGACAAGGGCCTGAAGGAGCGGCTGGAGCATGTGGCCGCCGCCGACTTCGGCCGGGTGAGCTACACCGAGGCGGTGGAGATTTTGGCGAAAAACAACGACAAATTCGACTTCAAGGTGGAGTGGGGCACCGACTTGCAGACCGAGCACGAGCGCTACCTCACCGAGCAGGTATTCCAGCGCCCCGTCTTCGTCACCGACTACCCCAAGGAGATCAAGGCCTTCTATATGCGCCTGAACGACGACGGGAAGACCGTCGCCGCCGCCGACTGCCTGGTGCCCGGCATCGGGGAGATCATCGGAGGCAGCCAGCGCGAGGAGCGGCTGGAGCTGCTGGAGGGCCGCATCAAGGAGCTGGGCATGGACCCCGAGGATTACTGGTGGTACTGCGACCTGCGGCGCTACGGCTCCTGCCGCCACGCCGGTTACGGCATGGGCTTCGAGCGCATGGTGATGTACCTCACCGGCATCAACAACATCCGCGACACCCTGCCCCACCCCCGCACCGTGGGCAACGCCGAGTTCTGATGGGGTCCGAATTGCAAAAAATCCCCGGCGTGGGGCCCCGCATGGCCGGGCACCTTGAGGCCATCGGCTGCTCCACGCTGGACAGCCTCAAGGGCTGGGACCCGGAGGAGCTGTATCAGAGGAGCTGCGTGGTTCAGGGCTGTCAGGTGGACCGGTGCGTGCTCTATGTCTACCGCCTGGCCGTCTACTACGCCGAGCACGGGGAATGTCCGCCCGACAGACAAAACTGGTGGGACTGGAAGGATTGACAAAAACAGGCCCCGGCGCAGTGCGCCGGGGCCTGTTTTTTATTCTATGATATTTTCCAGCTCCTCCCCCGCCAGGTAGCGGCGCAGGTTCTCCTGGGCCATCTCCACGCACCTCCGGCGGGTGATCTCCAGCCGCATCCCCCCGGCCACGTGGGGGGTGAGCAGCAGGTTGGGCAGCTCCCACAGGGGACTGCTGGCGGGCAGGGGCTCCGGGGTGGTGACGTCCAGGGCGGCCCCCCACAGCTTGCCCGCCCCCATGGCCTCCGCCAGGGCGGCCTGGTCCAGCACCGACCCCCGGCCCGCGCTGAGGAGGATGGCGTCGTCCTTCATCAGGGCGATGCGGTCCGCGCCCATCAGCCCCGCCGTCTCCGGGGAGTGGGGCACCACCAGCGCCACCACGTCCGCCCGGGGGAGAAGGGCGTCCAGCTCGTCCATGGTCCCCACCCGGTCAAAGCCCTCCACCGGGCCGGACACCCGCCGCTTCAGGCCGGTGGTATGGGCCCCCAGAGCCTGGCACAGCCGGCCGAACTCGGAGCCTATGTGCCCCGCCCCCACCACCAGGACCCAGGCCCCCAGGATGGTCTTCATGGGGCCCTCATCCTTCCAGCGGCGGGCCCGCTGGCTGTCCCGGTAGGCGGGCAGGCAGCGGCACAGTGACAGCAGGCAGGTGAGCATGTGCTCCGCCACGCTGCGGCTGTTGGAGCCGCTGGAGGAGGTGAACAGCACCCCCTCCGGCAGCTTGCCGGCGTAGTCGTCGGCCCCCGCCCACATGGTCTGGAACCACTTGAGATTCACCGCCGCCCCCATGGCCTCCGGCCGGGGCCAGCCGAAGATTACCGTGGCGGCAGCCAGCTGCTCCGGCGTCACCGTGCTCCGGCCGGCATAGACGTGGACCGCCCCGGGGGCGATGGACTCGAACTCCTCACGCTCCCCCTCGTGCAGGGGGAGGAGGTTTAAAATATATTCGGACATGGCGGTGCTCCTTTCGACTTTCAGGCGGTCTGACTGCGGCGGCGCGCCGGGTCGCCGCGCCCTACAGGCTTCCTCGTAGGGCGTGACCACTGGGCACGCCGTTTTCTCCATTATACCTGCCCTCCTCTCCTGTGACAAGCCCCATTCTTCGCCTTTACTCCCAGGGTAAGCTGTGGTAAAATAAAGTGATATTTCCCAGGAAAAGGAGGCCGCCCCCATGAGCGTCACCCGCGACACACCCCTTACCCAGCTCCCCGGCGTGGGGGAGGCCCGGGCCAAAAAGCTGGAGAAGCTGGGCCTGTCCGCCGCGGGGGACCTGCTGGCCTGGTATCCCAGGGATTACGAGGACCGGAGGAGCCTCTGCGCCATCCGGGACGCCCCCCTGGAGGGCCGGGTGTGCATCGCCGCCATGGCCGCCGAGCACCCCCGGCTGGCCCGCATCCGGAAGGGGCTGGAGCTGGTCCAGGTGAAGGTGGTGGACCACTCCGGGGCCCTGCACCTCACCTTCTTCAACCAGGGCTATGTGGAGCGGGCCATCCGGGCCGGGGAGGAATATATCTTTTACGGCACCGTGGAGGAACAGGGGCGGCGGCGGTCCATGGTCAACCCCATCTTCGAGCGGGTGGGCAAACAGTCCTTTACCGGCTGCATCATGCCCGTCTACCGGCTGACCGCGGGCATCTCCAACCACCTGCTGGCCTCCCTGATCCGGCAGGCCCTGCCCTGCGCCCAGGAGATTCCCGAGACCCTGCCCCAGCACATCCGTCAGGCCCATCAGCTGGCGGCGGCGGAGTTCTCCGCCAAAAACATCCATTTCCCCGAAAATGAGGAGGCCCTGGCCCTGGCCAGGAGACGGCTGGCCTTCGAGGAGCTGTTCTATCTGGCGGTGGGCCTCAGCTTCTTGAAGAACCGCCGGGACAAGGGCGGAGAGGGCTTCTCCGTCCCGCCCAGGCCAAAAGAGGAGTTTCTGGCCCTGCTGCCCTTCTCCCCCACCGGCGCCCAGAGCCGGGTGATGGACCAGACCGCCGCCGATTTGACCTCGGGCCGGCCCATGAACCGGCTGGTTCAGGGGGATGTGGGCTCGGGCAAGACTGCCGTGGCCGCCTTCGCCGGCTGGCTGTGCGCCAAGGGGGGGTATCAGGCCGCCCTCATGGCCCCCACCGAGGTGCTGGCCGAACAGCACTACCGGTCATTGTCCGCCCTGCTCGCCCCCGCAGGGGTGCGGGTGGGTCTGCTCACCGGGTCCATGACCGCCGCCGGGAAGAAAAAGACCCGGGCCGCCCTGGCCGGGGGGGAGATCAGCTTTGTGGTGGGCACCCACGCCCTCATCTCCCAGGGGGTGGCCTTCCAAAGGCTGGCCCTGATTGTGGCCGATGAACAGCACCGCTTCGGGGTGGCCCAGCGGGCCGCCCTAGCCGCGAAAAGCGGGGAGGATACCACCCCCCACGTGCTGGTCATGTCCGCCACACCCATCCCCAGGACGCTGGCCCTCATGATCTACGGCGACCTGGATGTGTCCGTTATCGACCAGCTCCCCCCGGGCCGCACCCCCGTGGCCACATATGTGGTCCGGGAGGACAAGCGCCAACGGATGTATGGCTTTGTCCGCAAACAGGTGGCCGAGGGACGGCAGGCCTACATCATCTGCCCCGCCGTGGAGGACAACCCCGACGCCGCCCTGCCGGGTGAGGAGCGCCCCGCCCTGAATCTGAAGGCCGTCAAGACCTACGCCCAAACCCTCCAGCGGGAGGTCTTTCCCGACCTGCGGCTGGGTATCCTCCACGGAAAGATGAAGCCCAGGGAGAAGGAGGCGGCTATGTCCGCCTTCGCCAGCGGAGAGACCCAGGTGCTGGTGGCCACCACCGTGGTGGAGGTGGGGGTGGACGTGCCCAACGCCTCCATCATCATCATCGAGAACGCCGACCGCTTCGGCCTCAGCCAGCTCCATCAGCTCCGGGGGAGGGTGGGGAGAGGGCCCTATCAGTCCCACTGCGTCCTCATCACCGGCACCCGCAGCCTGGAGGCTATGGAGCGGCTCCACACCCTGGCCTCCACCACCGACGGCTTCAAAATTTCTGAGGAGGACCTGAAGGCCAGAGGGCCGGGGGACTTCTTCGGCAACCGGCAGCACGGCCTGCCCCAGATGAAGCTGGCCGACCTGGCTGGGGATATGCGGCTGCTCAGCGAGGCCCAGGAGGCCGCCCGGGAGCTGCTGGAGCAGGACCCCCAGCTCACCGCCCCGGAGAATCGCCCCGTCCTGGAACAGGTGCGCCGGCTCTTCGCTGATACGCCGGATATCTTCAACTGACAGACGACTAAGAACAGGAGTGAGTTTATGCTTGCCTTTCGAGACCTGACGCCGGAGGACCGCGACCTGGTGGTCCCTATGGTCCAGGCCTTCTACCGCAGCGACGCGGTGGACCACCCGGTGGACGCCGCCATTCTGGAGCGGTCCTTCCAGGACGCCGCCAGCCCCGCCGAGCCCCTCCTCCGGGGCCTGCTCATCCAGTGGGAGGGAAAGCCAGCCGGCTACATGTACCTCACCCAGTGCTACTCCGCCGAGGTGGGGGGCCGGTGCATCTTTATCGAGGAGATCTATCTGGAGCCGGAATACCGCCGCCGGGGGCTGGGAGCCCAGATTATGGCCTGGCTGGAGCAGGAGTACCCCGCCGCCCGCCGCTTCCGGCTGGAGGTCACCCAGGCCAACCAGGGGGCAATCAGCCTCTATCAGAGAGCGGGGTACACATTTCTGCGCTACGACCAAATGGTATTGGACAAAATAAAATAAGAAAAGAGGCAAAAATATGACACACCTAGAGAAAGCCCGGGAGCTCCGGGCCCGCACTGACGTACACTTCAACTGCTGCCAGGCCGTGCTGGTCGCCTTCGCGGAGGACATCGGCCTCACCGAACAGCAGGCCTTCGACCTGGGGGCCAACTTCGGCTCCGGAATGCGCTGCGGCTCGGTCTGCGGCACCCTCACCGGCGCCCTGATGGTGCTGGGCATGAAGGGCTACGACGCGGAACAGTCCACCGCCTTCCTGCGCAGGTTCCGGGAGGACCACGGGGACATCAACTGCGCCGCACTGCTGAAGAAATCCCACGACGCGGGCATCCCCCGGAAGGAGCACTGCGACGGCCTGGTCTTCCAGGTCGTGGAGATGCTGGACTAACACCCGCCGGGAACCCAGCCGCCCCGGGGAACAACCAAACAGGGACGCCCCGGTGGGGGCGTCCCTGTTTGGTGATCTGGAAGGATGGATGAAAAAGGAATGATGGAGTAAAGGCCGTAAATCCGCTGAAATTCCGGCAAGAGCGGCAGCCGGTGCTTCGTTAAATTTTTAACCTTTGCTCTGTGAAAGACTTTACCACTCCGCAGCCCGAATTGCCATCCCCAAATCCATTATATTCATTATTGGTATTTCATTATATCTCTCCCGCTGTCTCCAGTTGAAATCGGCGCTAAAAAGTTGTATGATGGAACAGTCGAAAATGATACACAGAGAGGAGCATCCCCTTGGACGAACTGCGGCAGCTGCCCATCCCCCTGCTGGTCTGGTACCGGGAAAACGCCAGAGTCCTGCCCTGGCGGAGCGACCCCACCCCTTACCATGTGTGGGTGTCAGAGATTATGCTCCAGCAGACCCGGGTGGCCGCGGTGCTGGACTACTACCGCCGTTTCCTGGAGACAGCCCCCGATGTGGCCCCTTTGGCCGCCCTGTCTCAGGACCGGCTGATGAAGCTCTGGCAGGGGCTGGGCTACTACAGCCGGGCCAGAAACATGCAGAAGGCTGCGGTACAGATCGTGGAGGACTATGGCGGGGTATTTCCAAATACTTATGAGGCGATCCGCGCCCTGGCCGGGGTAGGGGACTACACCGCCGGGGCTATCGCCTCCATCGCCTTCGGCCTGCCCGTCCCCGCGGTGGACGGAAATGTCCTGCGGGTGGCCGCCCGGATCACCGGGGACAGCGGCGACATCACCACCCCCGCCATGAAGAAAAAGGTGACCGCCGCCCTGGCCGAGATCATCCCCCTGGACGCCCCCGGGGACTTCAATCAGGCCCTGATGGAGCTGGGGGCCACCGTCTGCCTGCCCAACGGCGCCCCCCTGTGCGAGCGGTGCCCGGCGGCCTGCCTCTGCCGGGCCTTTCAGGAGGGGCGGACGGGGAAGCTGCCCGTCAAGGCGGCCAAGAAGGCCCGCCGGGTGGAGGAGCGGACCGTCTTTCTGCTGTTCTATGGGGACCGCGTGGCCCTCCGCCGCCGGCCGAACCGGGGTCTGCTGGCCGGGCTGTGGGAGTACCCCAACGAGCCGGCCGACGGCACCCTCTGGCTTCAGCGGTGGGGGCTGTCCGCCCCGCTGGCCCGGGCGGGGACGGGGAAGCACATCTTTACCCACATCGAATGGCACATGACCGCCCTGGCCGGGGAGCTGGACGGCCCCGACCTCCCCCAGGGCTGGGTGTGGGCCGGCCGGGAGGCACTGCGGGACACCTACGCCGTTCCCAACGCCTTTCGGAGCTTTGAAAAGACCGTTTTGGACCGTCTGGGACATTTTTAGCGGGGGGTTTTGTTCCTTTTTCTTGAAAGAAAAAGGAACCGAAAAAGAACTTTTCCTGTTATTACTCTGGGATGAAAGGGTTTGGCTGATGTGATTTGCAATTTGTGTCCCCGGCACTGCGGGGCGGAACGCACCGGGACTGCCGGGTCCGGCCACTGCCGGATGCCGGAGATGCCCGTCCTGGCCCGGGCCGCCCTCCACCACTGGGAGGAGCCCCCCATCTCGGGCACCCGGGGCTCGGGAACGATCTTCTTCTCGGGCTGCTCCCTGGACTGCGTCTTCTGCCAGAATGAAAAAATCAGCCATCAGGATTTTGGAAAATCCGTCACCCTGGACCGCCTGCGGGCGATCTGCCAGACCCTCATTGACCAGGGGGCTCACAACCTCAATTTCGTCAACCCCACCCACTACGCCCACACCCTCGCGGCCCTGCTGGAGGACTGGCGGCCCCCTATACCTGTCGTATTCAACACAGGGGGATATGACAGAACGGAGACCCTGCGGGGGCTGGAGGGCAAGATCGACATCTACCTCCCCGACCTGAAATATCTGGACGGCGCCGTCGCACGGCGCTGCTCCGGAGCCCCCGACTACCCGGAGGTCGCCCAGGCCGCCATCTGGGAGATGGTCCGTCAGACCGGCCCCTGCCGGTTTGATGATAACGGACTGTTATTAAGGGGCACCATTATACGCCACCTTATCCTCCCCGGTCAGCTTAATCAGGCCAGGGAGGTGATGGATTGGGTCGCCCGGGCATTTCCGCCGGGGACGGTGCTGTTCTCCCTCATGAGCCAGTACACCCCCTGGGGGGACCTGTCCGCCCTCCCGGAGCTGAACCGCCGCCTGCGCCCCGGCGAGATACGCTCTGCCCGGGAGTACATGGAGAACCTGGGACTGGACGGCTTTACCCAGGAGCGGACCAGCGCGAAGGAGGAGTACACCCCACCCTTCGATTTGACGGGAATTTGAGGCAAAAAACCGATTGCAACCAATAGTTGCCGGATAGTTGGTAGATTTTTGCTCAAAATTTGGTATGCTGGCCTTAGAGGTGATTCATATGACATTAGGCGAAAAAATCAAAGAACAACGAACCGCACATGGATTGTCCCAGGAGACGCTGGCCGAGACGATGGGAGTCAGCCGGCAGGCCGTCACGAAGTGGGAGGCCAACCAGTCCGCCCCCAGCTCTGAAAAGCTCATCGCCCTGGCCAAACTGTTTCATATCTCGTTGGATGAGTTAATTGACAATGAGGTAGCTCCCAGCAAACCCTCCGAGGCGAAAAAGCCCAACCCCATCCTGCGGGCCAATCTGATCAGAATGGCCATCACGCTCCATGCCGCGTTCGGGTACACTGCCGCGCAGCATCTCTGGATGGCAAGGAGGGTTTTCTATCGTTCGGATGTCATGGCGCCTACTATTTTTTCCGGTATCTGCCTGGCTCTGTGCTCCATATGGATGGCCTCCAACCATCGCTTTGAGCCCGACCTGAAGCAGAGAAGGAAGAACACCCGGATCGAATTGCTGTACTGCCTGGTCCAGCTGGGCTTTGCCTATCTCGTCATCTATCCTGGAATCGGCCTGATTGGAGCGCTGCTGATGATGGTCACAGTGTTTGTCTACATTGTTGTTATCAACCCCAGGTACATGAACCGGAAGCTGACAAAATAAAACGGGAGCCTGACGTGCCGCGTCAGACTCCTTTGGGCGATTTTGAGGGCGTTCTGTTGACGTACAGGTGGGTTTCTGCTATAATTCGACACAAGGGAACGCCGGTTAAGGCGAGGGCGGTTTGGTCTATCCTCCGAAAGGGGGTGAGGCCCAATGCCAGCGACAATGACTGTCACATTTCGTATCCGTGGTTACACTGTGACGATTCAGGTCAAGGTCAAGGCAAGCGGAAACCGCCACCCCGCACGGTGACGGTTTCTGTCTCTTGATAAAAACCTAACTTAGCAGGGCCAAAACCGCCAGCGCTGGGCGATTCCCCTACACAGCTGTAGCATACCACATTTTTGTGGCGGTGTCAAGCTGTGGGACGGCTCCGTTCTCATTTTTGAGGCGGGGCCGTTTTATTTATGGTAGGACGACCCCTCGCTGATCTTGAACGCCCGGTAGATCTGCTCCAGAAGCATGACCCGGGCCAGGTGGTGGGGGAAGGTCATGGGGGACATGGACAGCTGGGTGTTGGCCTCCGCCTTGATGGAGGGGTGGAGGCCGTAGCTGCCGCCGATGATGAACACCATATGCTTCTCCGGGCTGCGGCCCGGCACGGGGAACATCTGGGGAATCTCCTCGCTGGAGCGCATCCGGCCCTCCACGCACAGGGCCGCCACCCGGGAGCCGGGGGGTATCCTGGTCCGGATGGCCTCCCCCTCCTTGGCCAGAGCCCCGGCGATCTCCCCCAGGGTGGGGTCCTTGGACAGCTTGGCCTCGGGGATTTCAATGACAGTCAGCTTGCAGTAGGCGGAAAGACGCTTCACATACTCGGCACAGGCGTCCTTGTAAAATTTCTCCTTCAGCTTGCCCACACAGATCAGATAGACGCTCAGCACACCGATACCCCCTTGGGGCTCCAGGTGGGGCCGGTGAGCTTGGCGGGGGCCACCCACAGGGAGACGTCCCGCTCCGGGTCGCAGTCCATGGCCAGCAGCCGCAGAGACACCGCCTCATAGGCCCGGACGGGGGTGTTGTTGGTCTGGGACAGGTGGGCCAGGATGACAGCCCTCGTCCCGGACTCCACCGCGAAGGTGGCCAGCTCCGCCCCCGCCTCGTTGGACAGATGGCCGTGGTTCCCCAGGATGCGCTGCTTTAAGTAGTAGGGGTAGGGGCCCGATTTGACCCAGTCCACGTCGTGGTTGGTCTCGCACACCAGCAGGTCGCAGCCCGCCGCCGCCCGGCGGACCGGCTCGGTGATATGGCCCAGGTCGGTACACAGCACCATGCGGCACCCCTCCCCGGCGATGGACCAGCCCACGCTGCCCGCCGCGTCGTGAGGGGTGGGAAAGGACTCCGCCCACAGCGCGCCGATCTGCACCCCGGTCCCCGCCTCCTGGGGCCGGAACAGCTCCTTTACCTCATCGCACTGGTTCCGCTTGTACCACTCCCAGAGGGTGGGGCGGGTGGCATAGATGGGAGCTCCCGCCTTTTTGGACAGCACCCGCAGGCCGGAGACGTGGTCGCCGTGCTCGTGGGTGAGGAGGATGGCGGACAGCTGGCAGGGCTTCACGCCCAGCTCCGCCAGCCCGGCGGTGATCCGCTTGGCGGAGATGCCCGCGTCCAGCAGGATGTGGGTGTCCCCGCAGGACACCAGGGCGGCGTTGCCTGTGGAGCCGCTGGCAAGGGTGGTGAAGGTAAACAAACTATCGCTCCTTTTACAACAATTCAGGGCCCGACATCCCTGCCGGACCCTGGGGAATATTGTAGGGCACGACGGCCTGGCCGCGCCGCCTTATTATCCTGCAAAATCGGGCCGCCGGCCCCTGGGGACGGTTACCCCACCTGGGACTGATCCTCCTCGCCGGGCACCGTAATTACCCGGATGTCCGCCCCCACCGCCGCCAGCTTCTCCACGATGGTCTCATAGCCCCGCTCGATGTGGTGGATGCCGTCGATCTCGGTGACTCCCTGGGCGGCCAGGCCGGCGATAATCATGGCGGCCCCGGCCCGCAGGTCGCAGGCGTGGACGGGGGCCCCGGTCAGGTGGTCCACCCCCTCGATGACGGCCACCTTGCCGTCCACCTGGATGCGGGCCCCCATGCGGCGGAACTCGTCCACATAGCGGTAGCGGTTGTCCCAGACGCCCTCCGTCAGAACGCTTGTCCCCTGGGCGACGCACAGCGCCGCGGCAATCTGGGGCTGCATGTCGGTGGGAAAGCCGGGGTAGGGCATGGTTTTTACGTTCACACGGCCCATGGGGCCCTCCCGGCGGAGCAGAACGGCGTCGTCCTGCTCCTCCACATCCACCCCCATCTCCACCAGCTTGGCGGTGATGCAGTCCAGGTGCTTGGGAATTACATTTTTGATGAGCACCTCTCCCCCGGCGGCGGCTACGGCGGCCATGTAGGTGCCCGCCTCGATCTGGTCGGGGATGATGGAGTAGGCGCCGCCCCGCAGACGGGCCACCCCCCGGATCTTGATGACGTCGGTCCCCGCCCCCCGGATATCCGCCCCCATGGAGTTGAGGAAGTTGGCCAGGTCCACAATGTGGGGCTCCTTGGCGGCGTTCTCGATGATGGTCATGCCGTCGGCCAGGGTGGCGGCCAGCATGATGTTCATGGTGGCCCCTACCGATACCATGTCCAGATACACCTGACCCCCGGACAGGCGGGCCCCGCCGGGCACCCGGGCGCAGATCAGGCCGCTACGCACATCCACCTCAGCCCCCATGGCCACAAAGCCCTTGATGTGCTGGTCGATGGGCCGGCCGCCCAGGTCGCAGCCCCCGGGCAGGGGGACCTCCGCCCAGCCGAAGCGGCTGAGCAGGGCGCCCACCAGATAATAGCTGGCCCTGATCTTCCGGGCCAGCTCGTAGGGCACCTGACGGTTTCGTATATTGGAGCAGTCCACCTCGACGGTGGTGCGGTTGATGGTGCGGACATTGGCCCCCAGCTCCCGCAGGATCTGAAGAATCAGCGTTACATCGCTGATTTGGGGCACATTTTCAATGCGGCATACCCCGTCCACCAGAAGGGCGGCGGGAATGATGGCGACAGCGGCGTTTTTTGCTCCGCTGATCTGGATGGTTCCGTGGAGGGGACTGCCCCCGTGAATCAGATACTTGGTCAAATACCTGCACCCTCTTTTCCATGTCTTGGAGTATATAAGAATATACGGCATTTATGCCATATGTAATATCAAGCCCGGCCCCGCCGGCGGCAGGGCACAACAAACCGGATACATTATAGCACTATTATGTCCGGGTTGCAACAAAAATTGCGTGGCTGTGAACAAATTGTTAAAAAAGACGGACAGGGGAGATAAAATACTTTCTCCCCTGTCCGATGCTCAGAATTTTCCTGTCATTAACTGTAAAATATGGGGTGGATATCATCCCGCCCTACGGCCTCCGCCCCTGGTATTTTTCCTGGACCCGGGGCAGCAGATTGGACAGCCGCACCTTCTCCTGCCGCTCCAGCAGGTCGCCGATCAGCTGGTTGGACACCAGAAAGCCCTTGGGCGTGAGCCGCCAGCGGCCGGCCGGCGTCCTCTCCGCCCAGCCCTGGGCCTGAAAGTCCCGGAGGCGGGCCTCGATGGGGGCGAAGTCCATAAAATAGCTCCCCCGGTACTCCCACTCCTCTATGCCCATGGCGGTGCGCAGACGGAGCATCAGGTACTCGCTGCCCCGCTCCTCCCGGGGGATCAGGTCCTGACTGTCCAGAAGGGGGACGTCCCCCTCCAGCACGCCCCTGATGTAGCCCTCCAGGTCCCGGACCCAGGAGCAGCGCCGGCCCCCGAAGTCGGAGTGGGCCCCGGGGCCGAACCCGATATAGGGCTGGGTCAGCCAGTAGCGGAGATTGTGCCGGGAGGCATGGCCCGCCCGGGCGAAGTTGGAGATCTCATACTGCCCGTAGCCCGCCTGGCTCAGCCGGTTTACCGTCCACAGGTAGAGGCTGGCCTGTGAGTCGTCGCTGAGCAGCCGCTCGCCCTTGGCCACTCGGGCGGCCAGAGGGGTGCCCTCCTCCACCTTCAGCCCGTAGCAGGACAGATGGTCCGGCTCCAGCGCCAGGGCGTGCTCCACCGTGTCCCACCAGCTGGGCACCGTCTGGAGGGGCAGGCCGTAGATCAGGTCCAGGGAGAGGTTGGCAAAGCCCGCCTTGCGGGCGGCGGCCACCGCCTCGTCCCCCTGCTCCACCGTGTGGGGGCGGCGGACCGCCCGCAGCTCCGCCGGACAGGCCGACTGGAGCCCGATGGAGATCCGGTTGAAGCCCGCCTTGCGCAGCATTTTCAGGGATTTGAGGTCCGCGCTGTCCGGGTTGGCCTCCAGGGTGATCTCGGCGTTCTTTTCCACCCGGTAGTTCTTTTTCACCGCCGACAGCAGCTCCCGCAGCCGCTTCGCCCCGTAGAAGCTGGGGGTGCCCCCCCCAAAATAGACGGTATCCACCACATACCCCTTGGCCGCGAAGGCGCTCTCCTTCAGGTGGGCCAGCAGGGCCCGCTGGTAGTCGTCCATCCGCCCCTCCTGTCCCGCCAGGGAGTAGAAGTCGCAGTAGTCGCATTTACTGCGGCAGAAGGGGATGTGGATGTAGATACCCAGCTTCTCATTGGCAGGTTTTTGTCTTCCCAGCATGGCCCAGGCCTCCTTATCGGTACAGAAAATCCAGCCGCTCCAGCGCGCCACGCACCCGGTCCGCCGCCTCCCGGTCGGGACAGAGGACGGTGTGCAGGTGGACCCCCTCGGTGAGCTGGGACAGCGGGGCGGCCTCCTCCCGGCGGCAGCGGGCCACAAACTGGGCCACGTCATACCGGCTGGACAGCCGCAGAGGGCCCGTGAGCTGGCCGTAGATGGGGTGCTCCACTATGACATCCAGCACGGTGCACCCCTGGTCCACCATGGCGTTGAGCTCCTCCGCCATCTGGTCCGCCCGGTGGCGGCAGGCGAAGGTGCAGGTCACCCCCGAGGGGGGACGGGGCAGGACATAGCCCCGGGGGGTGGCGGTGATCTCCAGCCCGCCGGCCCGGAGAAGGGCCACGTCGCCCACTATAATCTGCCGGCTTACCGACAGCTCCTTCGCCAGGGCGGCGGCGCTCACCGGACCCTCCGCCCGGCTCAGCCGCTCCGCCAGCGCCCTCCGGCGCCCCTCGCTGTCCATACAGCCTCCCCCTTTCCCGCCGTCTTTTTTTCTAGTGTAGCACACCAAACTCCTCAGGGCAAGCTTGACTTTTTTGTCAAAAGGTGTATATTTTTATTGGGCGCTCTCTCACCTGCCGGGACCGCCCAAACATGTTTCTATTGTAAAGGAGAATGTGGAATGAGCAAAACATTTTGGAAGCGTCTGGCAGCCGGCGCCCTCTCCCTCTGCCTGCTGACAGCCCTCACCGCCTGCGGAGGCGGCCTGACCGAGAAGGACGCGGAGACCTATGTGAAGGGCTACCTGGACGCCGCCTATTTGGGCAGCTACGATCAGGCCTACATCGACCTGGTGGAGGACATGACCATGGACGACGCCAAACAGGACCACAGGGACTATGTGGAGATTGAGGCCCAGAACATGCTGATCTTCCTGGAGGTGGACTACCCCACCGACGAGGTTGTCAGCGCCGCCGAGGAGCTGATGGAGGAGATTTACTCCCGCGCCCAGTACAAGGTGGCTCCGGCCAGCAAGACCAAGGACGGCGACTTCGTGATTGAGGTGACCGTCTCTCCCATCGAGCTGTTCTCCCTGCTGAGCGACGAGGACTTCTTTGAGGCCCTGGACGAGGCCGGCTTCAACGAGGCCGAGACCGAGGAGGAGCTGGAGGCCTCTGACGCCATCTACGGCCCGCTGATGCTGGAGAAGGTGAAGGCGCTGCTCCCCCAGCTCACCTACGGCGAGGACCAGGTCATCATGCTCCACCTGAAGGCCGACGACGACGGCTACTACTCCCTGGTGGAGACCGGGATGGACACGCTGGACAAGAGCGTGATCGACTATTTTGGCTCCTATATGAAATAAGTCCCTCCGCCTCCCCGCCGGGAGGCGGTTTTTTATGGGGTCCCAATCAAGACAAAGCTATTGACTTTCCCCCTGTAAATTTATAGAATAGAGAGAACCGTATTATCCCAATTCATCATAAAGGACTGAGACGCTATGGCCAAGGAAAATAAAAAACAGGTGGAACAGATCACCGACATGGAGGTGGACTTCGCCCAGTGGTACACCGACGTGTGCAAAAAGGCGGAGCTCATCGACTACTCCTCCATCAAAGGTATGTTTATCTACCGCCCCTACGGTTACGCCATCTGGGAGAACATCCAGAGCGAGCTGGACAGGAAATTCAAGGAGACCGGCCACGAGAACGTGTACCTGCCCATGCTCATCCCCGAGAGCCTGCTCCAGAAGGAGAAGGACCACGTGGAGGGCTTCGCCCCCGAGTGCGCCTGGGTCACCCTGGGGGGCAGCGAGAAGCTGGAGGAGAAATACTGCATTCGTCCCACCTCCGAGACCCTGTTCTGCGAGCACTACAAAAATATCATCCACTCCCACCGGGACCTGCCTAAGCTGTATAACCAGTGGTGCTCCGTGCTGCGGTGGGAGAAGACCTCCCGCCCCTTCCTGCGCCACCGGGAATTCCTGTGGCAGGAGGGCCACACCATGCACGCCACAGCCGAGGAGGCCCGGGAGGAGACCATGCGGATGCTCAACGTCTACGCCGACTTTCTGGAGAATGTGCTGGCCATGCCGGTGGTCAAGGGCCGGAAGACCGATAAGGAGAAGTTCAACGGCGCCGAGGAGACCTACACCGTGGAGTGCATGATGCACGACCACAAGGCCCTCCAGAGCGGCACCAGCCACTACTTCGGCGACGGCTTCGCCAGGGCCTTCGACATCACCTTCACCGGCAAGGACAACCAGCTCCACCACCCCCACCAGACCAGCTGGGGGGTGTCCACCCGGATGATCGGCGGCATCATCATGACCCACGGCGACAACAACGGCCTGGTCCTGCCCCCCCGCATCGCCCCCATCCAGGTCATGGTCATCCCCGTGGCCCAGCACAAGGAGGGCGTTCTGGACGCCGCCGCCGCCCTGCTGGAGCGGCTGCAAAAGGCCGGCGTCCGGGCCAGGATGGACGACTCTGACCAGTCCATGGGCTGGAAGGCCGCCGAGTATGAGATGAAAGGGGTCCCCCTCCGGGTGGAGATCGGTCCCAAGGACATGGAGAAGAATCAGTGCTGCATCTGCCGCCGGGATACCGGGGAGAAGATCTTTGTCCCCCTCAGCGAGCTGGAGGAGGACGTGCGCTGGCTGTTGGACGAGGTCCACAAGGGCCTGTATAACCGGGCAAAAAAGAATCTGGAGGACCACACCCGGGTGTGCATGACCCTGGAGGAGGTCAAGGATTTCATGGAGAGCGAGGGCGGCTTCGCCAAAACCATGTGGTGCGGCGAGCTGGACTGTGAGCTGGCCATGAAGGAGAGGGCCGGGGTTACCTCCCGGTGTATGCCCCTGGAGCAGGAGCATGTCTCCGACGTGTGCGTCTGCTGCGGCAAGCCCGCCAGACACTCCATCCTGTGGGGCGTGGCCTACTGATAAGCTGAACAATTCGGGCCCGCACCCCATGAGGTGCGGGCCCTTCTGTTTGTACCGCTCTACAGGGTGGTACGGGCCTTGGTCAGCTCCTCGGCGATGTTGAGCACATGGTCGCCGATGCGCTCAAAGTCGGTGAGGAGCTCGGAGTACAGGATGCAGGCCTCGTCGGAGCAGGCGCCCTCCCGCATACGGGCCAGCTGGTCCCGGCGGAAGTCGGCGGTCATGTCGTCAATCCGCTGCTCCAGCTGGGCCACCTGGGACAGCCACTCCACACGTCCGCCCTCGCCCGACAGCAGGGCGGTCACCGCCCGTATGGAGATGTCCCGCATCTGCCGGATCTCCTCCTGGGCGTAGGCCGAGAAGGAGATCCCCTTCTCCACCAGCAGCCTGGTGTAGCCCGCCAGGTTGTCGGCGTGGTCGCTGATCCGCTCTATATTGCCCGAGATGGTGAAAAAGCTGCTTACAATCCGGGAGCCCCGCTCGTTGGTCTCAATGGCGATGAGGCGGGAGACATAGCGGGATATTTCCCGGTTCAGAAAGTCGATGTATTCCTCCCGCTGCTCCACCCGCTCCAGAGGGGCGGTGTCCTGACGCAGAACGGCGTTGAAGCCGGCCTCTACATTCTGCCGGGCCATCTCCAGCATACGGTGCAGCTCGTTGCGCAGCTGGTCCACCACAATGGCAGACACGCCCAGGCCGCCGTCCTTGCCGCCCCCGGTGACGGGGGTCAGGTAGGCCAGCCGCATCTCCGTCCCGGCGCTCTGGGGCTCCTCTCGGTCCGGCAGGAGTTGCTCGGCCAGCCTGGCCAGCCAGTTCCCCAGAGGGAGAAGCAGAATCGTGGTGGCCAGGTTGAAGATCATATGCATGGCGGCAATCTGGGCCTTGGGGCTGGGCACCGCCGCCTCAATCAGAGCGGTGACCGGGAACACCAGGACCACGGCGGTGAAGATTACCGTGCCGATCACATTGAACAGCAGATGGATGCAGGTGGCCCGCTTGGCGTTCCGGCTGGTGCCCATGGCGGCCAGCACCGCTGTGATACAGGTGCCGATGTTCTGGCCGAACAGGACATATACCGCGCCGGAGAACTGGACAATCCCTCCCGCCGCCAGGGTCTGCAAAATGCCCACCGAGGCGGAGGAGGACTGGATCAGGGCGGTGAACAGCGCCCCAAACAGGATGCCCAGCAGAGGGTTGGACAGGGTTGACATCAGGTGGATGAAGGCGGGGAACTCCCGCAGCGGGGCCATGGCGGCGCTCATGGTGTCCATGCCGATAAACAGGATGCCCAGGCCGGCCAGAATCTGGCCGATGTGCTGCAATCTGGCCCGCTTTACAAAGACCATCAGGAATACGCCCCCGAAGGCCACCACAGGGGCCAGCGCCCCCACGTCCAGGGCGATGAGCAGGCCGGTGACCGTGGTGCCCACGTTGGCCCCCATAATCAGCCACACCGCCTGGCTCAGGGTCATCATCCCGGCGTTGACAAAGCCCACCACCATGACAGTGGTGGCCGAGGAGGACTGGACGGCGGCCGTTATCAGCGCCCCCACCAGCACCCCCATGAAGCGGTTGGCCGTCAGCCGCTCCAGAATGGCCTTCATCCGGTTGCCGGCCACGGCCTCCAGGCCGGAGCTCATCATCTGCATGCCGTGGAGAAACAGCGCAAGGCCGCCAAAGACACCCAGAAATTCCAGCAGGTTCATGTTTTATCTCCTTTGTTTTTAATCGGGGTCCCGAAATTATCCCATTTTATTTATACCTGAAACCGGTGCTGTATGTCAAGTGGCCTGTCTCTATTTTAACACAATTCTCGCAGGAAAAACCGGCCGCCCAAAAATCGGGCGGCCGGTTCCCCATGGCCTATCTGTGACAGCCGCCGCAACGGCCGCAGTCACCACTGCAATGTTCGTCCGCCCCATGGCTTCTCCACATACGGCGGACCGCCAGTCCCGTCACGGCCGCCAGGGCCAGAAGGACAATGATTTCACCAGGCGTCATGATTTTATCCTCCCTTTCAGATTAAGTCGCCGCCGCCGCAAGGCGGGGCTGCTCTCCTCCCCGCCGGCCCTTTCGGAGCAGCAGGTACACCAGTCCGGCCAGCAGCGCCAGCGCAGCGGCCGACAGGGGACCGAAGGCCGCTTCTCCGGTAATCAGGCCCCCCACCTGGTAGACGATCATGGCGATGAGGTAGGCAAAGCCGCACATGTAGCCGATGGCGGCGGCGGTCCAGGCGGGACTGTTCATCTCCCGGCGTATCGCCCCTATGGCGGCGAAGCAGGGGGCGCAGAGGAGGTTAAAAATCATAAAGCTGTATGCCGACAGCTGGGTGAAATCGGCGGCCACCAGGGCCCAGATGGGGCTGCTGTCCTCCATCAGGTCCACCCCGCCCCCGTAGTGGTAGAGTACGCCGAAGGTGTTCACCACCTCCTCCTTGGCGATCAAGCCGGTAAAGGTGGCCACCGCCGCCTTCCAGGCCATGTCTCCCGTCCAGCCCAGGGGGTAGAATACCCAGGCCACCGCGGAGCCGATGGCAGCCAGCAGCGAGCTGTTGTTGTCCTCCACCGGCCGGAGGGCACCGTCCACAAAGCCGTAGCCCTGGAGGAACCAGAGCACTATGGTGGACAGAAGAATTACCGTGCCGGCCCGCTTGATGAAGGACCAGCCCCGCTCCCAGGCGGCCCGCAGCACGCCCTGGACGGAGGGGGCGTGGTAGGCGGGCAGCTCCATCACAAAGGGGGCGGGCTCCCCGGCGAAGGCCCTGGATTTCTTCAAAATTACGCCGGAGACAATGACCGCCCCCACGCCGATAAAGAAGGCGGAGACCGCCACCAGGGAGGAGCCGCCGAACAGCGCCCCGGCGAACAGGCCGATGATGGGCAGCTTGGCTCCGCAGGGGATGAAGCCGGTGGTCATTATGGTCATTTTCCGGTCCCGGTCCTGTTCAATGGTGCGGGAGGCCATGATACCGGGCACTCCGCAGCCGGTGGCCACCAGCATGGGGATGAAACTTTTGCCGCTCAGGCCAAACCGGCGAAAGATCCGGTCCATAATAAAGGCCACCCGGGCCATATAGCCCACATCCTCCAGCACGGCCAGCAGCAGAAAGAGCACCAGCAGCTGGGGCACAAAGCCCAGCACGGAGCCTACGCCCCCCACTATGCCCTCCTGAATCAGGCCGTAGGCCCAGCTCTCTTCCCCCACTCCCAGGGTGCTCAGGACAGTGTCAAACAGGGCGGGCACCCAGACGCCAAACAGGGTGTCGTTGGCCCAATTGGTGGCGGCAGTGCCGACGGAGATGGACCAGCCCCCCATGGCTATGCCATACACCAGAAGCATGACTCCCACAAAGATGGGCAGGGCCAGAAGCCGGTTGGTGACTACCCGGTCGATCCGGTCGGAGAGGGACAGCTCCCCCGCCCCGCGCTTCTCTACCGTCCGGGCCGTTATCCCTTGGATAAAGTCGTACCTGGCGGCGGCGGTGGCGCTCTCCAAGTCGTCGCCCTCCTCCAGGGCCGCCTCATCCACCTGAAAGGTCGGACGGCTCTGGGGGACGGGACCCCGGGCGGCGGCCAGAACGAGTGTCACGGCCTCCTCGATTCCCCGGTTTTTCAGGGCGGACAGTTCCACTACCGGACAGCCCAGGGCCTCCCCCAGGCCTTTTATATCAATCCGCCCCCCCTGCTTCTCCACCAGGTCCATCATGTTCACCGCCACTACCACCGGCAGCCCCAGCTCCAAAAGCTGGGTGGTGAGATACAGGCTGCGCTCCATGTTGGTGCCGTCCACGATGTTCAGGACGGCGTCGGGCCGCTCCTGTATCAGATAGTTTCGGGCCACCACCTCCTCCATCGTGTAGGGGGAGAGGGAGTAGATGCCCGGCAGGTCCTGGATCACCACGTCCCGGCGTCCCTTCAGACGGCCCTCCTTCCGCTCCACCGTGACCCCGGGCCAGTTGCCCACGTACTGGGCCGACCCGGTGAGGGCGTTGAACAGGGTGGTCTTGCCGCAGTTGGGATTGCCCGCCAGGGCAATTTTAATGTTCATTGCTGGTTTTCTCCTTTCGAATTAGTTTAGACTAACTTGTGGGCAAAATCAGACCACCTCGATGCGTTCGGCCTCAGCCTTCCGAAGACTGAGCTCATAGCCCCGCACATTGAGCTCCATGGGGTCCCCCAGCGGGGCCACCTTGCGGACAAGGACCTCTACCCCCCTGGTGATGCCCATGTCCATGATCCGGCGCTTCAGCGCTCCCTCGCCGTGGAGCCGGGCCACAGTGGCCCTCTGCCCCACCTTGACATCCTTCAGCGTTTTCATTTGATCTCCTCCTTTATACCAGAATCCGGGCGGCCATGCCCCGGTTGAGGGCCACCCGGCTGTCCTTTATCTGGACAATCAGGCTGCCCGCCACCCGGCTGACCACCTTTATGGGGCTGTCCGGCACAAAGCCCAGCTCGGCCAGGTGCCGCCGGACCTCGTCCCTGCCGGTGATTTTGCGGATGGTGACGGTCTCCCCCGCCCTTGCCAGCGTCAGCGGCATAGTTGGTCCCCTCCTTTAGTTAGCTTTTGCTAACTTCTTGATGTGGTTAGTTTAATATAACTAACTCGATCTGTCAAGAGGTATCCCAAATTTCTTGCTTTTTAGTCGTGTATGTGATAAAATTTCCAGCGGGAGGTCTATGGCTTATGAATATTCACGAATCTGCTGAGGATTATCTGGAGGCGATCCTGATTCTGCGGGAGCGCCAGGGGGCTGTGCGCTCCATTGACGTGGTCCGCCAGCTGGAGCTCACCAAGCCCAGCGTCAGCGTGGCCATGAAGCGGTTCCGGGAGAACGGCTACATCGAGATGGACGGGGACGGCTTTATCACCCTCCTCCCGCCCGGTGAGGAGATCGCCCAGCGGATCTACAGCCGCCACAAGCTGCTGACCCGGTTTTTAATGCTCCTGGGCGTGAGCGAGGAGACGGCCTCCGCCGACGCGTGCAAAATGGAGCACGACCTGAGCGACGAGACTTTTGAGAAGATCAGAGCCCACGCCCAGAGGCATGGGAAGGCATAAAAAATCCCGCCCTGGGGCGGGATTTTTATGCTTCATTACACCAGCTGGATGATGGCCATCTCAGCGGCGTCGCCCCGGCGGGGACCGATGCGGACCACACGGGTGTAGCCGCCGTTGCGGTCGGCGTACTTGGGGCCGATCTCCTTAAACAGCTTGTTGGCCACATCCTCCTTGGTGATGTAGGACAGGGCCTGGCGGTAGGAGGCCAGGGTGTTGGTCTTGGCCAGGGTAATCATCTTCTCGGCCACGGGAGCCACTTCCTTGGCGCGGGTGACGGTGGTCTTGATCTGACCGTTCTCCAGCAGATAGGTGACCATAGCGCGGAGCATGGCCCGGCGCTGGTCGCTGGTACGGCCCAGCTTGCGGTTCTTCTGAGACATGGTAAACACTCCTTCGACCTCGCGTGGCGAGATCCGTTTAAATTCGTTCATTTCAGGCGGCCTGGGCCGCGCAAAGCGGAACGTTACATACGCTCGTCGGAGCAAGCTCCATATCGCTCGCTTCCGGCCAAGGCCGAAAGCGAGCTCATTTCGCTGCTCCTCCTCTCCGACCGTGACCCGCTTGCGCTGGGCTCACGGTCGGGATGGGTCGGCCCCTACAGGGATAAAATCAATTATTTTCTTCACTCGCCAAAGACAGGCCCATCATGGACAGCTTGTTAATGACCTCCTCCAGGGACTTGCGGCCCAGGTTCCGGACCTTCATCATCTCCTCCTCTGTCTTGGAGATCAGGTCCTCCACCGTGTTGATGTTGGCCCGCTTCAGGCAGTTATAGGAGCGGACGGACAGGTCCATGTCGTCGATGGTCATCTCCATCACCTTGTCACGCTGGGTCTCCGCCTTCTCCACCACGGTGGAGCGGCTGCCCATGGTCTCCGACAGATCGGTGAACAGGGTGAAGTGGTCGCACAGGATGCGGGCTCCCAGTGAGACGGCGTCCCGGGCGTCGATGGTGCCGTTGGTCCACACCTCCAGGGTCAGCTTGTCGTAGTCGGTGGCATCCCCCACGCGGGTGTTCTCCACCGTATAGTTGACCTTGCGGACCGGGGTGTAGATGGAATCCACAGGGATGACCCCGATGATGGACTGGGCGGGCTTGTTCTTGTCGGCGGAGACATAGCCCCGGCCGTGGGACAGGGTAAGCTCCATGGACAGGGCGGCGTCCGGGCCCAGGGTGGCGATGTGCAGATCGGGGTTGAGGATCTCCACATCGGCATCCGCCTTGATGTCGCCGGCAGTGACCCGGCACTCTCCGGCGGCCTCAATATGGACGGTCTTGGTGCCCTCGCTGTACAACTTGGCAATGATTCCCTTCACGTTGAGGACGATCTCGGTCACGTCCTCCTTCACACCGGGGATGGTGGTAAACTCGTGCTGTACCCCGGAAATCTTGATAGAAGTCACCGCGGTGCCGGGCAGTGAGGACAGCAGAATCCGCCGCAGGGAGTTGCCCAGGGTGGTGCCGTAACCCCGCTCCAGCGGCTCCACCACGTACTTGCCGTAGGAGGCGTCGCCGGGATTTTCTACACATTCAATGCGGGGCTTTTCAATTTCTATCATATGCTGGAATACCCTCCTTTTCTCGGCGGCGCGTTTCGCGCCGCTTCATTCAGCTCACCAATATCTGAGGGTTCTCTAAGTTCTGTTATACCCGCCGGGTCTGGGCAAACAGGCGTAGGGCGCGACGACCTCGGCGCGCCGTTTGCCCAAACCACCACATCCGCGGCGGGCCGGGTCGTCCCGCCCTACAGTCCGTCTGCGTGTAGGGGCGGCCCATGGCCGCCCGCGAGCGCGCAACGCGCGCCCCTACACACCAAACGTCCTCCTGGCGGGCCGCAAAAATTACTTAGAATACAGCTCGACGATGAGGTGCTCTTCCACGGGGAAGTCGATGTCGTCCCGGGTGGGCATGGCAACGACGGTGCCCTGGAGGGTGTTCTTGTTGCGGTCCAGCCACTTGGGCACGTTGACCACGGGGGCGTCCTCGCCGGTCAGGCGCTTGAACTTGACGGAGGCGCGGCTCTTCTCCCGGACCTCGATCACGTCGCCCGACTTGACCAGGTAGGAGGGGATGTCCACCCGCTGGCCGTTGACGGTGAAGTGGCCGTGGGTGGTGAGCTGGCGGGCCTCACGCCGGGTCATGGCGAAGCCCAGGCGATACACCACGTTGTCCAGCCGGCGCTCGATGAGGGTGAGCAGGTTCTCGCCCGTCTTGCCCTGCATCCGGGAGGCCTTCTCATAGTACATATGGAACTGCTTCTCCATCACGCCGTAGACGAATTTTACTTTCTGCTTCTCGGTCAGCTGCATGGCGTACTCAGACTGCTTCTTGCGCATCTGACCCTTGGGGTTGCGGTTGGTTGTCTTCTTGGCATAGCCCATGGCGGCGGGGGACAGGTTCAGCGCCTTGCACCGCTTGGCGATGGGCTGCATATTTCTAGCCATCTGTCAAAACCTCCTTCAATCGATCAGACGCGGCGGCGCTTCGGGGGCCGGCAGCCGTTGTGGGGAACAGGGGTCACGTCCTTGATGAGGGTGACCTCCAGGCCCACGGCCTGCAGCGCCCGGATGGCGGCCTCGCGGCCCTGGCCGGGGCCCTTCACGAAGACCTCCACGGTCTTCAGGCCATACTCCATCGCGGCCTTGGCGGCTGTCTCGGCAGCGCTCTGAGCGGCGTAGGGGGTGGACTTACGGGAACCGCGGAAGCCCAGGCCGCCCGAGGAGGCCCAGGACAGGGCGTTGCCCTGCGCGTCGGTCACGGTGACCATGGTGTTGTTGAAGGAGGAGCGGATATGCACCTGGCCCCTCTCTACGTTCTTGCGTTCGCGGCGCTTGCGCACCACTTTTTTACCTTTGTTCGCAGCCATGTGTATCCCTCCTTACTTCTTCTTATTGGCGACGGTACGCTTGGGACCCTTGCGGGTACGGGCGTTGGTCTTGGAACGCTGGCCGCGGACGGGCAGCCCCTTGCGGTGGCGGATGCCCCGGTAGCAGCCGATTTCGGTCAGCCGCTTGATGTCCATAGCCACGTTGCGGCGCAGGTCGCCCTCCACGGTGTAGTCGTGGAGTACCTCCCGCAGCTTGGCCTCATCCTCCTCGGTAAGGTCCTTCACGCGGGTGTCGGGATTTACCCCAGCCTTGGCCAGGATTTTGTTGGCGCTGGTGCGCCCAATGCCGTAGATATAAGTGAGGCCGATCTCGATTCTCTTCTCTCTCGGCAGGTCAATACCGGCTAAACGAGCCATTTTTTACAGCACCTCCATTATCCTTGTCTCTGCTTATGCTTGGGGTTTTCGCAAATTACCATGACTTTGCCCTTGCGCTT
>Ga0209694_1000947_pt1 | contig 36625 bp, 42 predicted proteins | sample GluameincwithD2O_FD_187499 | JGI IMG/M metagenome (GOLD analysis project Ga0209694, IMG submission 187499) | Mouse cecum microbial communities from Vienna, Austria - Glucosamine amended microcosms incubated with D2O (SPAdes) (version 2) | ecosystem: Host-associated > Mammals > Digestive system >... | reverse complement strand
TAGTGACTATTATAGTGACTACGCCCTGTAGTGACTAAAAGAAAAATCGCCAACTCTGTAAGAATTAGCGATTTAACTTTTACTTGGGTGGTGCCACCAGGCACATTGCACCCCTTAGTAGTCAGTAGTTTAATTGCTGATTGTGCCGACATTGCGCCGACATTTGACTATTTTTTAGCGTTGCGGTCGCTCATTAGTATCTCGATGGTACGTTCTTTTTCTTTCAGGAGTTCCTTCAGGTGAGCGATTTCGCGGCGCAGTTCGGCAGTTGCTTCTCCCCCGTCGAATCCGTCGAAGAAGATACCGGCTGAAACACCTAATTCCTTTGCTATCAACTCTATTGTGGTGGAGTTGGTAGTACCGCGACGGATTGCGCTCTGTATGCTGCTTTCATTGCGGCCAATCTTTTGCGCGAGTTCGCGGATAGTCATTTTCTTACGCTCGCACAAATCTCTGATTAGTATTAAGTTAGCCATTAAAATTTATATTGTTAACAATTTTTAAGAGTGATTTAATTACTGAATAGTAATTTTGATGCTATATTTGCATAATAAAATTACAACAAATTTTTGAATTGAGCAAATGGAGCAAGAAATTAGACCACTCACACCAAACGAAATTTTACGCGGTTGGCTTGATTCTTTGCCACGCAAGGACTATAACAAGACGAAGCACCTTTTGGTTGACGCTTGCCTTGTGCCGCTGCACACGGTTAACAACTGGGTTTATGGAAACTGTTCCATACGTCCGGCCTCGCAAAGAGACATCAACCGTGTGAGCCTTCAGGTGTCAGGAAAAGAAATATTCACAATTACCAAGCCGGAGGGAGGGGCGAAGGCGTAAGCGTCCGACCTCCGGGGAGGTATATTAACCTACTCGAAAAATGAAAAAAGAAATCACCTTTGGCGCATACTCCGCCATACTGAACGCCAGCGCAGAACGCGCAATGCTGACGATAAAACACAAACGTCTGCCACTCAAAATCGCCGATAAAATCAACGAAGCCGGAGACATCATAGCCACCGAAGTGTTCTTTGATGATGATAAAAACGGTTGTGTCCGTATTACTCATGACCTCCCAATGGGCGAACTCACAGACATAGTTTGCAATGCCATATCGGCAATATACGATACCGACGTTTCTGTTTCCAATGCAAGAACCTAAAGCGTTGTATAACCTCCGCTACTATGCGCGTCGCCGTGGCTATGTCTTTGCCAAGAACCAAAGAGTGGCCACGGTGCCGGAGGTGAATCGCTCCGAAAGAATCGAAGCCCGGCTGAAGTCTTTCGGCTACTGTATTCAATTAAACATCTTCCAATATGAATGACAACGTTTTGGCCGTCCTTCTCTCGACCGCTGATTCTCGGCAATTTTGCGGAACTATAACCGGCTCAACCGATTTTCAGAAAATCGGGGGGGGTAAAAACCGCTATAATTTTTTGTAATTATGTAACTTGTAATATGATATGGTAACACCTGAAAGGCTATACGCGGCAACCGACGACGGCCTCCGTATCATCGCACTGCATTACCCGGAGGCCGTGGAATCGGCACGAACAAACAAACCGTTCCGCGCCCGTCCTGACGAACGGACACCAAGCGCACGGGTAAAACTATTCAACACAGATAAGGGTAAGGTCTGGAAAATGACTGACTTCGGAGGTGAAGGCCGCGCCATTGACCCGATACAGATACACATGGAGGCGAAGGGCATTTCATTCACTGAAGCAATCCTCGACCTTGCGGCCACGTTCAACATACAGGACGAGATAACGCGTTCAATCAATCGCCCGGACATAAGACGCGAACCCGCCACCGCAGAGCAGCCGGAGGGCGACTGCACATGGGATATAGACCAAGAATTTACGAAATCGCAATGTGCCATAATGGGGCCACGTGTTACCCCGGAACACATGGAGGCGTTGCACTGGTACCGGGTAAAACGTCTTACATCGGTAAAGAACCGCGAAGCAATCCACAAGTTCTCCAACGAGAACTATCCGATTTTTATGCGGGAATGTTGGTTTGTTGACGAAAAAGGTAACGCAGACAAATTTTATAAGATATACGAGCCTCTTAACGTCGATAAGAAATGGCGATTCCAATACCAGCCAAGAGGTAAAAAGCCGCAAAGTTACATCAATGGACTGTTTGAACTCATCGCAGCTTACCGGGATTATAACGAGGCTGAAGAACGCGCCTTCAATTCAGACCCGGCGAACGAGGGCAAGCCGTACAAAGAAAAGAAACTGCCGGAAGCCATCATTTGCTCCGGCGAGCGCGACGCGATTTGCGTCCGTTCCCTCGGCTACCACCCGCTATGGTTCAACTCCGAGACATACAAGGTTACGGAAGAAGAATACAGGCAGATAGCCAGATATGTCGAAACCGTCTACAATATCCCGGACATCGACACGACCGGCCGGGTGAAAGGAACGGAACTTGCCTTGCGATTCATCGACATTCATACGATATGGCTACCCGACGAACTCGCAAATTACCGTGACCACCGGGGCAACCCTCGCAAAGACTTCCGCGACTGGATAGAGATTTGGAAAAGCAACAGCGACTTTCGCGGACTTCTCGAACTCGCCACCCCGGCGAAGTTCTGGACTAAACAATGGGTAAGCGGCAAAGGTGAGGACGGAAAGAGCAAAGGCCGCTACAAATACAGTATCGACATTTCCTGTCTACACGAATTTTTGATGTTGAGCGGATTCTACACACTCCGCGACAAACACGCTCCCGGAACGCAGTTTATCCGTATTACCGGCAATATAGTAACGCTTGTAACCCCGAAAGAAATACGCGAGTTCGTGCATAAATGGTCTATTCATACGCGACAACCGCGAGAACTCCGCAACCTGATATTATCAACCCCTACGCTTTCGCTTTCCTCTCTGGAGGCGTTACGGGAGGCCGACCCGGATTTCACCAACTACACGGAACGTTCACAGTTCTTTTACTTCCCGACATTCTCGGCTGAAGTAACAGGCAAAGAGATAATCAAGCACGAAAACCGTATAGCCGTCGGAGGCCGCTATGTGTGGGAAGAAAACGTGATACCTCATAACGTCCGATTCCTTCCCGATATGTTCGAGATTACGCACCCGGAAGGACGCTATGACAGCGAAGATTTCAACATCGAAGTTTACCCCCACGCCTCCAATTACTTCAGATATTTGATTAACTCCTCCCGTATCTACTGGCGCAAGGAACTGGAGCAAATGCCGGGCGAATGGACTGCCGAGCAAATCGAGGCTTACCGCAAGGAGCATAAATTCGACATTGCCGGACCTCGCCTGACCCCTGCCGAGATACAGGAACAAAAACAGTGTCTTATAAACAAGATTTTTACAATCGGGTTTATGCTGCACCGTTTCAAATCGGATTCTCGTGCATGGGCCCCGTTCGTCATGGATAATATCGTGGGCGAGAACGACCAGTGTAACGGACGCTCCGGCAAATCATTCATGTTCCGCGCTCTTTCACACATTACAAGGTGGCTGAAGATAAGCGGCCGCAATCCCCGGTTACTGGAAAATCAATTTGCTTTCGAGCAGATAAGCAAACACCTCGGAATCGTGGTAGTTGACGACTGCGACGAATATCTGCCGTTCAAACAGTTTTACGACAACATCACTTCCGACATCACCATAAACACAAAGAACGTTTCCGCCTATACGTTGAAATTCAACGAGGCCCCGAAGTTCGCATTTACCACAAATTACGTACCGAAAGAGTTTGGCGGTTCGAGCGTCGGCCGTATGCTTTTTGTGGTATTCTCCGACTATTACCACCAGCAGACTGAAGATAACGATTATCTCGAAACACGACGTATTTACGACGATTTCAATAAGGATTTATATTCATCGACATATACAGAGGCCGAGTGGGAAGCGGATATAAATTTCTTTATGCAATGCGTCAGATTCTATCTTTCTGTCGCGAATATGCCGGTAAAAATCGAGCCACGGATTGACAATATCATTTTCCGCAAGTTCCTCCGGGATATGGGCGACAACTTCCAAGACTGGGCCGAAATGTATTTCTCTGTCGATGAGAACGGAAACGGCGACCACCTGAATACCGAAATTGTCAGGGAAGATGCGTTTAACGCCTTCAAGAGTTTTTCCGGCAATCATAAATGGTCAATGCAGAGGTTTACCAAAGCACTGAAAGGCTTTTGCTATACGTGCGAATATGTCGCAGAACTGAATCCGCAAGACCTATGCAACAGCGGACAGAGAATCATGCGGAGAATTGAAGACCCGGTTACACATAAGAAAGTGCAGAAAGAAATGATTTATCTCCGCACGGTAGCCGAATCGGACAGAATCAAGAATCCACCCCCACAACCCCCGCAACAGGGAAAACTACCTTTCTAAACTGTTACCGTTATGGATAGCAAGACACTGGAAGCCCGGCAACGCTGGACGCTATCACAAAAAATCGACCATACCCTCGGAACGATTGACACTTTTGTTTCCCGTTTAGGTGGACTTGATAAGGTTTATTGTTCCTTTTCGGGAGGGAAAGACAGCACGGTTTTATTGCACCTTTGCCGGGTTCTTTTCCCGGACATTCTCGCGGTGTTCTGCAATACCGGCAACGAATATCCCGAAATAATCAAGTTTGTGCGCCAGACGCAAGCTGCCGGGGCTGTCATTAGCATTATTCGCCCACAATTCACACCGCGCCAGATATGGGCGAAATACGGCTTTCCTCTTATCGGAAAAGAAACAGCGGACAGGGTTCACAAAGTAAGGATAAATCCACATTCCAAGACCGCCGGGATATATATGGGTAACGGTAAATTCAGGCTTGCTTTGAAATGGCGTTACCTATTGACAGAGCCTTACGAGACTTCGGCAATGTGTTGCAACAAATTAAAAAAGGAGCCTTTTCACCGATTCGAGCGGGAAACCGGTCGCCGTCCGATTGTCGGAACTATGGCCGCCGAAAGCAAATTACGCGAAACGCAGTATCTAAGGCAAGGCGGCTGCAACGTTTTCGGGGAATCTCCGGCAAGTAAGCCGCTTTCGATTTGGACTGAAGCCGATATTTGGGAATACATTCGCGCTCAAAATCTACCAATCGCCGAAATCTATCATAAAGGGGCGGCAAGAACAGGCTGTATGGGTTGCGGATTCGGTTCACAGTTCGCAGATGATACGCGATTTGATACGCTTTTGCGGGAACACCCCAAATGTTATGATATGATTATGGGTTACACCAATAACGGGGTATCATTCCGCGAAGCCATGCGAAAAGCATTACAAGTTAATGGCCGCTTCCTTCCTGATGAAGAACCGGCAAACCTTTTTTCGATTTTATGAAATTACGAGTATTTGAAGCGTTCGCCGGTTATGGCAGTCAGTCAATAGCCCTCGAACGACTGAAAACGGCTTATCCCTCTTTTGATTACGAGGTGGTGGGCTTTTCGGAAATTGACCGCTACGCAGTTGCGGCATATTACGCCGCCCGCGATCCGCGTCTTGCCGGCGAAAGAATCGACCGTCTCGATATAAAGGCATACACTCCGACAAAGGAAATTACGGAAAGATTTCCCAACTACGGGGATATTACGCTGATAGACTGGACCAGTGCGGAAATGCCCGACTTTGATTTATTCACCTATTCATTCCCTTGTCAGGATATAAGTACCGCCGGGAAGCAACGCGGATTCGCGGAGGGTTCCGGCACCCGTTCATCGTTATTGTGGGAATGCGCCCGCGCTATCGAGGCTAAACGTCCACGATACCTCCTTATGGAGAATGTAAAGGCGTTGACATTCAAGAAACACGCCGATAACTTCAAACGCTGGCGCGAGTGACTGGAGGCTCAGGGCTATTCCAATTACTGGAAGGTACTCAATGCACGGGATTTCGGGATTCCCCAGAATCGGCAACGTGTTTTTATGGTTTCAATCCTCGGAGAACACAAACCGTTCATATTCCCCGAAACAGCAGCCCCGAAGCGTCGCCTCCGCCATATACTGGAGCAGAAAGTGACGGATAACTATTATCTTACTGTACCGCAGCTTCAGATGATTATCGGGCATTGTGAACGCAAATTGTCGGAAGGTTGCGGCTTTGCCACCAATTTCCAAACTTCTCAAGGAATAGCCGGTGCGATTTGTGCCGGTTACGGCCATTATCCCACCGATACGTGCCTGGCCGAACCCGTGGCCTGTGCGTTCAGAGGCCGGAACATCGAAAATCCGTCAGACCGCAGCCGGGGAGCAAAAACAGCCCAACGCATTGAAATCGGCGATACTGTGGCAAATTGTATTACCACGGTTGAGAAAGACAGCCTCGTGGCGGAGCCTAAGATTTTGGGCTACACACGCGATAACAAAGGCGTTGTGGTGTCTCGCCACCTGAAAGAGTTTGCCGGGTCTGTATGTGCCTCAAACTTCCGCAATACAGGCAGCACAGCGGAATTTGTCGCCGAGCCTATGGTGATACAAAGGTCCCACGGCTACGCCGCCGGGAATGTTCTTGAAATCGCTCCGGCCGTTACTGCCTCAGCATATACTGATAACAATTTTGTGTATATCGGCTATAAGATTCGCCGGTTCACTCCACGCGAGACATTCCGCCTCATGGACTTGGACGACCGATATATCAACGCTATTCAAGCCGCCGGAATCTCAATAACACAGCAGCGCAAACTTGCCGGAAACTCGATTGTAGCCGTGGTATTGTTTCAGATATTCAAAAGTATGTTCATTCTATGAAGAAAGATAAAGACCGCATTTCGCTTGCAAGAAACGAAGCCGACGAAATACGCGAATTGTTGGAAACCCTGTATGCAATGGAAGGAACGTTTGACGATGATTTTAACAGGGAATGTCATCGCGCCGGAATTCATGCGCGTAATTTATGCGAATTACTGCACGGACACCGCCACCCGACATGGGAAACTCCAGACGAACCAATATCACCCCGGAATCCTTATGAACGATAAATCTTATCCGCCTATTCTTGACGCTTGTTGCGGTTCCCGCTCCTTCTGGAACGACAAAAGCAATCCCTTGGCCATGTTTATGGATATTCGTCGGGAAACTCTTGAACTGTGCGACGGGCGAACTATTGAAGTGAATCCCGATGTTGTGGCGGATTTTCGGTGTATGCCTTTTCCTGATGATATTTTCCGGCTTGTGGTATTTGACCCTCCCCACCTCCGTTGGTGTGGTGATTCATCGTATATGCGGGCCAAATACGGACGGCTGACAGCAGATTATCGTAATGACATTGCTCAAGGTCTGTCAGAGTGCTGGAGAGTATTGCAGCCTTTCGGCATTCTTGTGTTCAAATGGAACGAGGAACAAATCAAAGTCGCGCCGATTCTAAAACGATTCGGTCGAGAACCGTTATTCGGGCATATCACCGGGCGTTCGGGCAAGACGCGGTGGTATTGTTTTATGAAGACTGATGAATAAGGTATTTTTTTTATTTTCGAGCCGTGAGCCGGGCGGAACTTGCACCACGCATGACCGCCCGGCTTCCTTTTTACCCACACCGCGACTGCCGAACCTCACCCCTTACCCCCTCCTTTTTCTTACTAAATCTTTGTTACCTTGTAACAGATGTTTGCAAAAGGTGGTAACAATATAAAATCAAAGGAATTAAGAGAAAAAGAGGGTGTGACAAACTTGGTAACAATCGGCGTAACAAAAAAATTGCGGTTTGTTACACGTTTTCGGGGAGGGAGGAAAAGGTGAAAAAGTAACAAAACGCAGGGGGCAGTTACAAACTGCAATTTTGAACTGTAACGAGTGTAAATTGCTTGATTCCAAATGGTTGTAACGGTGTTACAAAAAAACAAAGTTTTTCGCGTTAAATCTTGGCTAAGTCGGTAATATAATAACATAGTCGCCTATATAATATCCTATTGTCGGAATTTATTCGTAACTTTGCGCTCATAATCAATCAAATCTCCCTCTATGATTACAGTAAAGATTCAAGTCGAACAGTATGTGGCCGAGTATATCCGGGGGAAATACTTCGACCCGGAAGTCGGTGCCGTCCGATTCCCCTCGAAACTCGACATTTACATACTTGTTTACGACCTACTTCAGAAACGACCCGTTAACTGCCCGCTTGAATCCGGCAATCTGGAATTTGCATTGCCGGACCGACGCGACGCGAATATGGCCGGAGGCAAATCGCCGGAGCAGTTCAATTATCTGTCGGCGCGAGCTGCAAAACGCCTCGGCGACAAAATGCGCCTTATGATGTGGGCCGAGCTGCACGACCTTATAGACGAAAACAAGCACTTAAAGGGTATTCAGTTCAAAGATTCGGTTTTTCAGTTTCTATGCCGCTACGAAATAGAATCAATCACAGAAGATGCCCTGCTGAAGAATTACCAACGCTGGAGGGATAAGCAGCGGAGGACGACCAAACGCCGTTACTCGCGAAAATAAATACACAAAAGTCAGTGATTATTTTACCTACCGAATGGCCTGTTTTGTCTTTTTTTGAGGGTAATTTTGTCGGAAAAATGTCGGAAAAATGCTGAATAATTGATTAACAATAACTTATAGCCTGCAATTATGGAACAGTTGACCGTTTCGGTATGTCATAGCCTGAAGATTATCCCGGTGGTCCGGCTTACGCGGTTTGCCCGATTCCGTTCACGCGTTATCCTGATAACCGTCGGAACACCCGACGACGCGGCCGCAGTTCCGGGAAGTGTCAAAATATCGACGACCGCCGACAAAGGGATTATCAAGAAGAAAATAACGTTTGACCGCTCCGGCGTATCGGATTCCGCCGCCGACATTCTGGAATCATACAAATGCCAGCGTGTGGTGGCTACATACGTCGATGAAAGCGGAAACACACGTGTAGCGGGTTCCCCCGACTTCCCCCTCGCCCTTGATTACACTACGGGGAACGGTGTTTTTACCGTTACGCTTTCGGGGGAGGACACGAAGCCGGACGGATATTTAGCGGATTAAAGTCCTTCCACGCGCCCGCGATAAGTAGTTATTTTGCGACAAAAATAACTGCATGAACAGGCTCCAACGTATATTTTCCGATAACTGGACCATACGGCGACACGACTTTGAAAGTTTCGTGTCGCTCATCATGCCGGCGATTGTGGCCGGCAATATAGAGGCCGCCTCCGCCAAACTCAACGAGGACGACAAACGCACCGTCAAGGCGACCGCCGCTCCATATATGGCGAAATGGTATGAACTTGACGATATTTCCCTGCCGGTTGATTCTATCGCCGTGATAACTCTTACCGGGGTTCTTTATTCGTGGGAATCGGAGTGGGTAGCAAAGCAGGTCGAGGCGGCGGAACTGAATCCCAACATTTGCGGAATCGTCTTTGTAATAGACGGCCCCGGCGGTATGGTGTCGCACCTCGATATGGCGGCCGCAGCCGTAGAAAACTGCAAAAAACCGACGGCCACAGTAGTAACCGGCATAATGGCCTCCGCACATTTCTGGTTAGGTACGGCCAGCGACCGCACTTTCATAGCCTCGCCACTTTGCGAAGTGGGAAGCGTCGGAATCGTATGCACACATTACAGTTTCCGCGAATTTTTCAAGATGAACGGAATCGACTACCGGGAAATATATCCTGACACCGCCGACCTAAAGAACAAGGAAACTCGCGTACTTGTCGAGAACAACGACGAATCACTCATAAAGGCCCGCGCCGAAAAAATCCATAAAATTTTTGCCGAGACCGTGGCCCGAAACCTCGGAATCGAATACGACCCTAAACTGCCGCTTTTCCGTGGCGAGATGTTCGACGGCAACGAGGCGGTGGAACTCGGTTATATCGACCAGTTCGGAGGTGTGGCCGACGCGGTTAAATGGGTGCTTGCACAGGCAACGAGCCGGAAGGCACAACAAATATATCAGTAATTAACCACCAAATTAACACAGAGTAAAAGATGAATTTTGCGAATTTTATCCCCGCGATTCTCGGTATTCTCGGACTTACCGCCTTTCAGGAGAAAGACGGTAAAAAGAGCCTTTCGGATGAGGAACGCGCAACCCTAAAAGGTTACGGATTCTCCGACAAGTTCCTCGATGATTTCGCCGCAGCCTTGAACGACCCGGCTCCAGCCGTAGAACCTTCCAAAGACAGACAGGACGCAGCGTTAAAGGTTATCCTCGGAAATACCGTGTCGCAGCTTACAAAAACGTCTGAAGAACTGGAAGCACTTAAAACGAAGAACGCCACCGACGCACAGGCACACGCCGCAGCAATCAAGGCCAAGGAGACGGAAATCGCTGCGCTCAACGCCAAGATTAAGACACTTTCCGAACTTCCCGAATCCGACCCCGGCAAGGGTGCCGGACAGAGCGGCGCGAACCCTGAAGCCTTCAACCTCGACGACACCGAACAGCTCGGCGGAATGTCGGGCGAGTTCTTCAGCCTCGACCGCCCCTACAATATGCGAGCCAAGGCCGCACTTCTCGCCGCACAGGGTCAGAGCCTCGCCATCGCCGTGGCTAACCGCGTAGATTACAAACGCCTTCAGGATGACCTCGGCGCGTTCTACCGTCTGCCGTGGCGCGACCGCCTTCAGTCGTTCCTCCGCGAGCTGCCGACAATCGAAACGCTTTTCCCGCTCGAATCCGGCCATCAGGACCTCGACACGCTGGTTAATATCTGGCTGGGCGAGTTCTCACAGGCTGACAACACACAGGACAGCGACTTCGACAACGTTACAAAAGGCTCCTACGAGTTCGACCACGAGACCCTGCGAATGTACGACGTTATGTTCGCTTATCGCTTCAAGAACCTGAAGGCTATCGAAAAGAGCTGGATCGGACACCTGAACAAAGAGGGTTCAAACGCCGTAAAACTCTCATTCATCGAGTATCTGCTTGCAGAAACGGCGAAGAAACTCCACAACGAACGCGAGCAACGCCGCATTAACGGCGTTCGCAAAGACCCCAATCCCAACGTTCCCGGCCGCGCAATGGAAGCCGCCGACGGCCTGTATGAATACCTCCGCAAGAAAGTGGAAGGGCATACCGACTTCACCCCCAACGGAGGCACTTCCGGCAAGACCGTTTACCAGATTAAGCCGTTCAACCTCCCGCGAATCACCCCCGCCAATATCGGCGAAGTGTTCTACCTCGGCACATCGATGATTCCCTCGGTATTCCGCGATACCGGCACAATCGTTCTGTATATCCCTTCTTTCATGCTCCCGTGGTATCACAAATACAACGAGGCGCATTATGGCCGCAATGTTGATTACGAAAAGAATATCACATACGTGAAGGAATTCCCCGGCGTGAGAATCAAGACAATTTCCAACGCCGACAACCACCACCGTATTTTCTGGACTATCGAAGGTAATTTCCACACATACGACCACATCGCCGGTGAAATGCTCCGCTTCAACCTCGAACAGGAGGACTGGAGCCTGAAAGCATGGAGCGAATGGAAGGAAGGTCTGGCCGCCGAGGCTGTCGGCTTCAAATACACCGACCCCGCCGACATGGACGGTTCCCGTCAGCTCGTATGGTGTAACGACTACGACCGCCCCGATTCCTTCTTCCTTGAAGCCGGACCCGACGCGAATCCCTCCGCGCTTCTCCATTCGTCAATCGTAACGGTAGCCAACAGTTCGGTGTTCGAGATTACAGACATCGTCAACGCCGCCGTGGGGCAAGTCATATCCCTGAAATGCGGTGTCGACGGAGACAGCGGCGTAACAATCAAGAAAAATGGAAAATTCTCCCTCCTTTCGGCTGCATGGACACCCAAGAAAGGCGAAATCCTCCGTGTGATGAAACGCGCCGACTGCAAATTCATCGAAATCGAACGTGCCACCGCTCCGGGCGATTCCTACGAGTTCCCCGCCGACGAGACCACTCCGAGCGTTCAAGGTGCTACCGTTTTCGTCACCAACGCCAACACACAGGCCACCGCGATTACCGACCTGACCGACGCAGTTCCGGGAACAGTCTACACAATCCACGGAGCCGGAGCCGACAACGCCTCGACAATCGCCAACGCCGGTAACTTCGTACTTTCCGCCGCCATGACGCTGAAGGCCGGTTCGTTCATCAAACTGGTGAAGGCCGCCGACGGCAAATTCTACGAGGTGGAACGCGGTTAAACCTACCGATAATGGCCGGGGCGCGGATAATGCGCCGCGCCCTGTGCCTTAAATTTCAAACCATAAAATTTCATCGACATGACATATATAAGAAAATCCGTCGGACGCGCCCCCGGCAATCCCGGTACAGGGATTCAGCTCCGCGACGTTCTGGTGCTTATCAATACTGACGACATCGCGTTTATGCCGTCTCCTGACGACAAAGGCGTTGTAATTGTCGACAATATCGTTATGAAGCCCGGTCGTTATGGAATCGGTATCTACATGACGCAGGGAACAGCAGAAGTTGCCAGCGCAGCCGAAGGCGAAACCGACCAAATCGGTTTTACCCCCTCTATCAAGTTCAACCACCCCGGAAACAGTCAGGAGTTGCGCGAGTTCAAAGTCAACGAACTGAACTCAAAATTTATCGGCATTATGCGCTATTGCTCCGGCAAGCCCGCCGACCTTATCGGTTCAATCTGCAATCCGTGTAAAATCACCCCCTCCTATACCGGGAACAACGAAAGCAACACCAACGAGTTCACCCTCGCCCAAATCTCCAAAGGCGACGACATCAAGATATATAAGGGTACCGTACCCCTCGAAGAACCTGTTTCAGTCGTCGAGGCCGGCGTTAAAGTGGTCCCGTTCGTTACCGAAGGGCAATACCAGCTTTCGGGCGGTTCTGCTGTCATCGACGAGATAGAGGGCGGAGCGCATGACGCGGTTATAACGCTTCTGGGGGCTGCCGGTACATCACCGACCGTTTCCCATACGAGCGGAAAAATCCTGTTGCGTGGCGGCAAGGTGTTCACTGCTTCAGAAGGTGCCCAGCTCACCCTCCGCGCTTTTGACGCCGGAGAAGGCGGCCTGATATGGATAGAACAAAGCCGATACGTCCCCGCCTGATTCTACCGGCTCATTTCCCGACATATATCCCCGTGGCTCCGACTTCGGGGATTTTTTTGCGCGTAAATATTTCCATATATGGAAAACTTTTTGTAACTTTGCATTGTAATTAAGAAAAGCATTTATGGATAAACCCAAATATAATGTTATCCTTAGCAAGGAAGTAAGGGAGTTTCTAAGCACTCTCCCGGTTAAGGCTGCAAAGAAAATCATCTATAACATTACTGTTGTAGCCGGAGGCCTTCAGGATAAAGAATTGTTCAAGAAATTGGAAGATTCCGACATTTGGGAGTTTAGAACGCTTTATATGGGAATTGCTTACCGTCTGCTTGCGTTCTGGGACACAGAAGAACAAGCCTTGATAATCACCACACATGGGTTTGTCAAGAAAACGCGCAAAACACCCGGAAAAGAAATTGAAAAGGCAGAAAGATTAAGAAAAGAATATTTTGATGAAAAAAACAAATGATATGAAAAAAAAGTGGTACACCCTCGGAGAAATTACCGATGAATTTGTAGGTGTGAAAAGCGCCCCCGAACGTGAGGCGTTTGACGCTGACGTGGAAGCCGCTTTAATCGGCGCGTCGATAAAGAATGCCCGCAAGGCAATGAATCTGACACAAGCCCAACTCGGAGAACGTGTGGGGGTTCAGACTGCGCAAATTTCCAAAATTGAAAGTGGCCGCAACCTTACAATATCTACTATCGTCCGGGTGTTGAAGGCTCTCGGATTGAGTGCCAACTTCTCTATAAATTGCGAAGGCCTTACCCCTGTTACTCTCGGAAACCGAATATAACAGGCCGCAAATAATATTGAATCGCTCCGAAGGTATTAGCCTCCCTTTGGAGCGTTTTGTCTTTTAGCCGGTAATTACCGTCGCTTAATTTTGTACTGTCAAAAACTTTATATCATGGAACAGGACAAAAGAAAAGTAATTACCGAATACCTTAAAGGCCCGCGAGACTATAATGAGGGCGTGGCACTGTACCAGCGTTTCGGTGTGAATCTGATGTTAAAACGCCGTTTTGTCGTCGATGATACCGCCACTACCCGCGAAATACTGTTTGATGAACTTCGCAAAATTGCCGGACTTACCGAATCGGAGTTTGCCGCACTTCCGCGCCGGGCAAAAACGAAGCAAGCCATGATCGAGACGAAAGCCCCGGTTAAAACCGTTCCGGTTGATGATGAAACCGCACTTATCGAACTGGCGGATTCTTTCGGTGTAAGCGTCGACGAATTGGTAAGCCCCGATTTTCAGGAGCGAGTGTTGGCCATGGACGACAACGCCGACCGAATCGACGAACTTACCGAGGAACTGGAAAAAGCCCGCTCCAAATATGCCGAGGCCCCGGAGCCTGTCAGAAAGATGATACGTTTCCGCGAAAAATATCCGTTCCTTAACTCCCCGGACTGCCCCGACATTCTGAAAGTGCTGGTGGCCGATATGTTCACCGCATACGGCAACTATAAAGCCGCGTTCGTCCGTCTCCAGACACTCGGCGACGCTGATTCCGCCCAAGCCGCCGCCGAATGTGAGACAATCGTAACCGAGTATCTGAAGAATCGCGAAATCTGGGACGAACTCGAACATTACCGGGAAACCGGCTCGATTCTCGGCAAAGCCGCCAAGTTCCGCGAAATGGAGGCGACCGAGGACCTGACCGCTCTCTCTGATGTTGAACTTGTGGGAAAACTCAACTCCGCCAACTCCAACGTGTCAAAACATAAAAAGAAACTCGATGACGCAAAGGCTAAAGGCGAGGAAAACGAGAAAGCCGCCGCAGCTTATGAAGTGTGGACGCAAAGGAAAGCCGCGTTAAAGGCCGAGGTTGAGCGTCGAAAAAAAAAGTAACCGTGGCTATCGAGGCGGCGGAACGCTCAAAGGCTCATATCCTCCGTTTCCTCTCGCGCCCCGGCTGCCACCCGTGCGACCGTTCGGAAGCAGGCCACCAACTCGAAATCCAGAATAAAAAAATCGCTGCTCTGAATGTTTCGTTATCCCTCCTGCAATCTCTCCACATATGACCGCCGCGAGTTTCCGGGCGGAACTGTCTATAACGGCGACTGTCTCGACGTTATAAAGACCCTCCCGGAATCGTCGGTGGACTGCATTGTTACCGACCCTCCTTATTTTCTCGGAATGACCCACAACGGACAAAAGGGCAATTTCCGCGACCTCTCTATATGCCGACCGTTCTACCGGGATTTATTCAACGAGTTTCGGCGCGTGTGCCGTCCTGAAGCCTGTATTTACTTCTTTTGCGACTGGCGCGGATATGCGTTTTATTATCCGTTGTTCGATGAAATCCTGAAAGCGCACAATATGCTTGTATGGAACAAATTAAGCGGCCCCGGCAATCATTACGCATTTATCCACGAACTTATATTGTTCCATGCCGGAAAGGGTGCGAATATCGGAGGCACAAACATAATATCCGATATAAGGGCGTTCACCTCCGGGGCTAAATCGACTGACGGGGCTAAAGTTCACCCCACACAAAAGCCCGTAGCCCTGATTCAGAAATTTATCGAGGACGCGACCGCTCCCGGCGCGGTGATACTCGACACTTTCGGCGGGTCCGGCTCTACTGCCGTGGCCGCTGTCCGCTCCGGCCGCCGCTTTATCCTCATGGAGCAAGACGAAGGATATTACCATACGACCTGCAAACGCCTTGAAAATGAATACCGAGAATAACGATATTGTAAAATATCCCGATTTTCCTCTGACAACCAAGGAGGAGGAAGATGTTTACAAACTGGCTTCCGCCGGTATGCGTTCGGCTGAAATCGCCGTGTCTATGGAATGGCCGCCGGAGCGTCGCCGGGCATTCTGCATTATTGCCGAGTTACCGGGTTCGCCTCTGGCCCTGATGTTGGCCGCCGCCCGTGCCGAAGGAATCGCCACACCGCAAATAAAACTTCAGGAAGCCGCCACTGCCGGAAACATTGACGCTATAAAGGAACTCCAGAAGATTCAGGCGCGAAACCGCTTTAACGAACTTGTCAACTATTTGGACGATGACGAATTTACCCCGTAAGCCCTCCCGGATAAACTTCGAGGAAATAGATTCCCGCCAGATTGAAAGAATACTGTCTACCGGGAATCTTGAAAGCCTGACACCCGAAGAACGCGACTATTTCGATTTAATGGAAATGGTTCGCGGACTTCGGGCGCGTATGATGTTTCCCGGAGGAAAGCGGATAGTTACCAAAGCCGGAATAATCAAGCTGCTGAAATCCGACGCTTACGGACTTTCAGACTGGATGGCTCGCCGGATATACGCCGACGCGCTCAATTTTTTCTATTCCGAGGAGAATGTGCGCCCCCGCGCATGGGCCAACCTATACGCCGAACGTTACGAGAAATGGGCCGACCTTGCCGCCTCTATGGGAAAACTGAAGGAGGCCAAAAGTATGTTGCACGAGGCCGCGAAACTCCGGGGCTGCTACGATGAAGCCACGCCAGAGATTCCCCAGGAACTTCTCGACGCTTCTCCCGTCATACTCTACACACACGACCCCGAAAGTATGGGCGCACCGAAGGCCGACCGCAAGGAACTGGAGGCGTTCATTGATTCGATACCTGAAATCCCGGAGATTAGCCGCCGCCGCGTGAAGGAGGATGCGGGAATTATGAAACGCAATCTTATTCAACGAATGATTGATGACGAAAAGGAGTTTGGCGATGAAAGCGAATAAAATCCCCGAAATGCCTGTAAAATTCGGCTCTGACGCGCTTGTTTTCTGCGACTGGATAGATACCACCAACTTTATAGCAATCGGCGGCCGTGGCGTGGCTAAAAGTACCGTCATTATCGCCCGGCGTTCTGTCAAGTGCGTCCGGCTCATGCCGGGCGCGCCTATCGCTATTGTGGCCGACACCTATTCAAATCTTGTAAACAACATAATGCCGGCCGTTCAGAACGGATGGAAAATTGATGACCTTATCGAAGGGGTTCACTATGTCAAATACAAGCGTCCGCCGCTGGAGTGGCAACGTCGTTGCTCTGTTATTGTCGATGACTACAAGCACGTTTTTTCGTTCTGGAATGGTTCTGTTATTTTTCTCGGCTCACTCGACAACCCTTCATTGCTTGCCGGTAAATCCGTGGCTCACCTGATTTTCGATGAAGCCAAATACGCTTCCGATTCAAAGGCTGCCCGTGTTATGCCTATTCTCCGAGGCGACGCGATAACTTACGGGCGCTGCCACCTCTACGGAGGTGTTACGATTACCACCGATATGCCGGACGTTACCGAGGGAGAATATGATTGGTTTTTCCGCTATGCCTCCGAAATGGAGCCGGAGCGAATTGTCAGAATCGTACAAGCTGCCGGGGAACTGAACCGGCTGCAACTGAAACTCACACGCGCCAACCGTGAGGTGACCCCGGACGTTAAGAAAATTGCCCGGCTTGAAAAGCGTATCGACTATTATACCGAAGGGCTGCTGAAGCTGCGCAAAGGGCAAACCTTCTTTATGAATATATCGAGTTTCGTCAACATCGACATTCTTACCGTTGACTATGCGAAACGTCTCTATAACGGCGCACTTGAACTCCACGAGTTTCTTAAATCCGTTATGGGTATGCGTCCGGGCGTGAGGAAGGACGCAAGATTTTACGTGCTTTTCGGAGATTCACACAAGTACACCGATGGAACTGTTTCAGGAGTGGCGGCCTTCACCTCTGCGGAACTGCGACACCTCGACCCCTCCCGGCCCCTTGACGGAGGCATGGACTTCGGCAATATGCTTTCGTTGGTTATCGGACAATCTGACGGCCGACGTTACCGGGTGCATAAAAACTTCTACGAGATACCGCCGGGCTGGTTCCGCGAACTCGCCGATCAATTCCTCGACTTCTTTAATTCGCATACGTTTAAGACCCTGAACCTCTATTATGACCGCTCCGGCAACAACTTCCAGAAACAAGGTGAGGACTATGCCGGAAAGATTAAGGAGGCTATCGAAAAGGACGCGGCCGGTCGACGTACCGGCTGGACTGTCGTACTGAAATCGCGCAAGCAAGCCACGATTAAGCAAAACGCCGAATATGATTTTATGCACGAACTCATGCGAGGCGAGAACGAACGCCTTCCCCTGTTGCTTGTCGATGTTCTGAACTGCCCGGAAATGGTGTGCAGTATCGAAGGCGCAAAGGCCGAAGTCAAGCACCGGGGCCAGCAAAAGGTGGTGGCGAAAGTCAAGAAAACCGAGAAACTGGAGGCGAAGAAACTCCCCCGCCTGTCGACCAACTTCTCGGACGCTTTCAAGTACCTGATGATGCGCCGCGAGTGGCTGAACGCCGCCAAAGCCGCGCCCTCCGCAGCGTCAGGAGCGGCCGAACTTGCCGAACAGTGGATGGCCGACCGATTCGGCGGCTGACATAGTTACCGGCTCCCTTACCGACCATATTACCGCCCGACGGCCGACCATACCGCCGGGCTTATTTTTGCGCTCACCGAGCCGGCGGGTAACGCCGTAACAAACCCGAACGCTCACATTTCACCTTTGGTAAGGGGTGGTAATTATTTTTTCCCTTCAGAGCGGCCCGCACTTCGGAGCGTGTCAAAAATAGCGTTTTTATTTTTCAATGCGGTTAACTGCCTTATTTATAGTGAAATGGTGTTTTTAAGACCAAAATTTTACTTCTGAAATGCCGTTTTTTACTCTGCAAACTGCAAATTTTCACCTCATTACCGCTAAAAATTCGTAACTTTGCACTGTCAGACACCCGGAATCCGGCGGAGATAACACCAATCTTACGCCACATGAACCCCCAAACCAGCCCGGAAGTAAAAACCGAATTGCAAAAAACCGATAAAGCGGCCAAAGGCTGTGGAATGGTGATTTTTGCAGCAATAATAATCGCTATAATATACGCGGTATTTCAGGGTATAAACTCTGATTCTGCCGGAGATTCAAGCGATGAAATCCAAGCAGCCGCTTTCCAGATAGCAAAACAGGAGGTTAAAAGTCAGTTGAACAACCCGGCGACCGCTGACTTTTCTCTAATGTCGGTAACGCGTGAAAAGTTCGGGGATAACACCTATCGGATAAAAGGCACTTTGACCGCTGAAAATTCTTTCGGGGTGGAACAAGCATTGCGATATACCGTTACACTTACATATTTTGAGGGGAATCCGCTCGACCGTTCGAGTTGGAATATTACCACTTGCGAGGTGAAAGAAAATCGCTAACGATATTAAACACAATGTAGGGCTGGGGCAAAATTGTTCCGGCTTTATTTTTTCTTTCTGTATTAAATTTTATTAACTTTTTTTTTTTTTTGTTCACAATATTCTTCCGAACTTTGTGCCGTCAACAAGCCCGGCAGTTTGCCGAAGTAGTCGCGAAAGCGGCTCGAAGTATTTTCGGGCATTTTATTTGCCTGATTACATACGATATAAGGCGTTCGCCTTCTCCTCCCTAAGTAACACGACTACTTCGTCGGTTTCCGGGCTTGTTTGACGACATGGAGAGGCGAACGCCTTTTTTATGCCTTACTCAAATCGTCAAACAACATCTAAACAAGCCCAACAATGAAAGCAACTCAAACTTTACCGGCTCCGGCTGAATTATGCCGGCCGAGAGTGAAGAAACTACCGATTAAAGCAATTATTTACCTTACATCGGAAAAATTCAGTATCTTTGTATCCGTAATCGCCACCCTTATTGCATGGTGGGGCGTTTGCATTGACAGCGAGCGAATAACCGCTTATGGCGGACTGGTATTCCTTGTCGGGTTTACACCGTGGGCTATACGTGAAACTTTCCGCGACATACGCCAAGACAGACTCGGTGTCGGCAAAGACTGGTAAACAATCAACAATCACAAGTATAGAAAATCATGGAAAAGAAAAACAATACCATACAAGTAAGCGACGCAGCTCTCTCCGCGATAAACGGACTTCAGCACCCCGCCGGAACATACGACTACTACCGGCGCACCCTCGACCGCCTGTTTAATACCGTACTCCACGCCTCCGAGGAACTGGGTATGGACGATATGGAAGCAGTGGCGACGCTCCGAGCCATTGACAGCATACGCCAAGACCTCGCAACAATCGCCGGACCTGTCGCCCGCCACAAGTGCCGGGAACAACCGACGGAAGAAGAAATCGCCGAGCGTGTGGAAGAAACATTCACCGACATAGACGATAGTCACGATTCCAACTATCCGCAGCCAGAGGAATCGGGGGAAGTCGTTAAGGAATAAATTTCAAGGTAAAGAAGATTGTTACCAATATCGTAACTTATAGGCAAGAAAGACGCTCGATGGGAATCGGGCGTTTTTCGCTTACTTTCGGGGGTTGTCCTTCGCTCATAGCCATAATATAAGGAATTTTGCAGCATAATAAACGCCCTACGATATGAAGCATCTGAAACAAGAATTTGATAAACTTTCTTTCAAGGAGGTGATAATCTATGTTCTGGCAGTAGTTACGATGACCGCCGGACTGACATTGCTTTTTATAGGTCTATTTATTCCGCCGGAGGGAGAGATACACAGTTCGGTTATTACCGCCTTCGGCATCTTATGCACGTTCGTAGCCTCTTTGCTCGGAATATCCATTCATTACGCTAATGAACTCGACAAATTCAAGGCAAATGTTCAGGAACGATTAAACGAAATCGCAAAGTAGATTCATGGTTATGAAAAAATATGATAAATTATTCGCGTATGTGCTTGTCTGCATTGCAGCAGCTTGCTTCGGCATTTTGTTCGGTTGTCGCTCTACTAAGGGAGCTGTCGAGGAAACAACCATACAGGAAGTTTCCGAATCTTCCGCAGATTCTACATTCAACGCCGCCGCTACCGCCGAGAAAACAAAAGAGACCCGCGCCGATTCCTCCAACGTCCGCGCTGATGAACGAGGTAGAGTCGAGATTGAAAGAGATTCAGCGGGCCGTCCGACGGTTATCATCTGGAACTATGACTGGCGTTTACAGGGTGCAAACACCATGCAGACGGAAAAGGGCAAATGGTTTTATGGGCTTAACGCTACGCGTCATTCCGAAGCCTCCGGCAAGACTGACACAGACACCAAGAAAAAGAAAGAAACAAAGACTGAGGTGGACCCGTCTATCCCTTTAGAAACGCTTATCGGAACGGCACTTCTCGGATTTACGGTGCTTTATGTCATTTATGTAATTATAGCTGACCACGTATGGCCATGGATAAAGAACCGCAGACAATAGATTTGTTTCAGGCTATCGAGGAAATGAAAAGGATTAGCCTCGCCGGAGGAACGTTTTCGATTAAGTTCCGCAAGTGGAACAGACAGACGCGCAACGGCGGCGACCTTGTGAGGATTAACGCCGCCCGCGTCCGTCCGAAAGCCTCCGACGAGGAAATTTCCGGCTCATCATACAAATTATTTTTTACTGATACAGAGACCGGGCTTGCCCGTGTGTGCTGGCAGCCGTTAATCGTAGAGTTCAACGGCCGCCGCACAATCTTAAACTAACACTTCAACATTACCACGATGATACGCAGAAGCGGAAATTTCGGATTCGTAGACAACGGAGCCGGAGAAATATTTACCTTCAGCCTCAATTCCGGCGGCCGTGGCTGGACCCCCTCGCACTTTATGTTGCGCAGCGGCTCCGGCTCATTCGGCTACAAGTATATGAACGTTAACGGAACGCCGATAATTCCTTTCGGTCCTGACAATAATTTGCCGGGGCGCGTATGCGGATTGCTCGAAAAATTCTATGCCGGGGAGGGTATCATGGGCAAGAAAGCCGGTTTGCAATGGGGGGAAGGCCCGCGCCTGTATCGAGACGCGGTGGACGAAAACAATATCTTTTACAGGGAATGGGTAATTGATGAAAAGATTACCGCAGCACTCCAGCAAACCGACTATCTTACCCAAATGCACCGCTGCCTGATAGACCTCTGTCATCTGGAGGGCTTTTGGGTGAAGTTCACACGTTCGAGAGGGGCGCGGATAGGAGCGGGGCGCATTGTGAGGGTGGAACACGTTCCGGCTTCAAAAGTCCGTTTTGTCTGGCCGGGCGACAATGCATTACCCTCCGAGGCAATGGTGGCCGATTGGCCGGTGCCTGACAGCAAGACCTCGCATTTATATCCGCTTTTCGACCCCGCCAATCCGATGAAATACCCGGTGTCTCTGGCGTATTATAATATTTACAGTTTTGGACACGACCATTACAGCGTTCCGCGATTTATCGGTGCGTTCGACTGGCTGGAGTTGGCCGGAACACTCGCGCCCTTGCTCGCCACTTATAACGCCAACGCCTCGGCCATATCCAAACATATAGAATCGCCGCAGTCTTACTGGGACGCAGCCGAAGCCCGGATAAAGGATATATGTCAGCAAAAGGGTATTCAGTATTCGCCCGAAATGCTGGAGAAGTTCAAGGACGAGGCGATGGAGCATTATGCCGCAGCGATGACCGGGAGGGAAAACGCCGGGAAGTTCCTTCATACGTCGCAGTTCTGGAATCCCGAAGCCGGAAACTTTGAGGGCTGGAAGATAGTGCCTATTGACAACAAGGTAAAGGAGTATATCGAGGCGCAGGTGCTTATCTGCAAGAAAGCCGAGGCGGCCGCCACCTCCGGGTTCGGTCTGGACCCCTCATTATCCAACTTGATACTTGATACCAAATTGGGAAGCGGTTCGGAAAAACTCTACGCCCTGAAAGTCTATAACGCTACTGAAACCTCCGTGCCGGACATGGTGCTTTGTCGACCGTTCCAACAGTTCATTGATGTGAATTTCCCCGGTTCAAATATAAAAATCGGTCTTTACCGTACAGTCGTCGAGGCTGAAAAGAATGTCAACCCCGAAAACAGAATGAAAGCCAATGCGTAATATTTTCGGAAACAGTGAGAAACAGGAAACGGCCGCCGGACGTGGAAAAGATGAAGGCAAGGAACGCGGCGAAGATATGAACACAGGCAAGAAAACCGGGGTTCATCGCACGTTGAGCCGTAATTTTGAACGCCGCGTAAAATCGGAGTTGTTCCTTGAAGAATCTTTGCCGTGGCACTTCAACCCCGGCGAAGCGTATCACTGTTTTTCGTTCGGAGACGTGGACGCTCTTACATATCTACGGGCTATCCTCAAACAGCAACCGCTCGAATATATATTGCTTTCTACGTTCTCAATGGCTATCACCGACGCGGAAACACTTTTGCGCTGGCAAAGTCAGGGGCTTATCGGACGTATCGACCTATATCTCGGCGAAATATTCGATTCAAAGTTTGTAGAGGTCTACAACACATTGAAAGGAGCGGCAGCTTTCAGGGGCGGACGTATGGCGGTGTTCCGCAATCATTCCAAAGTTATGGCCGGATTCGGTGAGCGTTTCGATTTTGCCGTGGAGGGTTCGGCCAATCTCAACAGTAATCCGCGCTGTGAACAGACGGTTATAACTCTTGATACCGGGCTGGCGCGATTCTACAAAGAAGAAATATTCGATAATATACGGTCATTCAATAAAGATTTTGATGACTGGAAACCCTATAAACTGAAACGCGATGAAACTGTTTGACAGAGACGGTAACGGCAGTGCGGAAGTTGTCGCCGCCGTCGGGCTTATAGCAAATGACATTACTTTCGACAAGTGGGAGCCGGTGCTTCCCTTCGGAATCCGCGACGTGGCGGCCATTGTCGGTCATGAGCCGGTGGAAGCCCTTGCGGAGTTCTACGAGAGTGGGGAGTCTGACCCGGATAAGGAAACCGCGTTGAAGTATCTGCAACAGGCGGTGGCTTTCTTTACTTGGCTGAAGATAATCCCGACACTCGACGCGCAGCACGACACCGCCGGACGCTCCCGCCGTCTCGGAGAGAATGAAAAAGGGCTTACCGCATTACAGGAGTTCAAGGACGAAGAAAATATTTTGCGTCTGGCTTACGAGGCGACGGACGCGCTTATTGAATCGCTCGAACGCTTCCAGTTCCCCTTTTGGGTCAACTCGCATAAATACAGGCTCCGCAACAAATGTCTGATTCGTACAAAAGAGCAGTTCGACGAATACTATAACATCGGTTCTTACCGGCTATTCGTTACGCTCCTTCCGATAATGCGCGAAGTTCAGCAAGCACAGATCGTGCCGGTTCTCGGCGGCAAGGTGCTGGGGCTGATTCTCGCCGGAAGCGAAAAGGAAACCGAGTTATTCGGAGACATAGCAGCCCGCGCCGTGGTATTGCTCACCATGCAGAAGGCGGTGGAACGTCTGCCCGTCGAAGTTATCCCGGAGGGAGTCGTTCAGGTGCAGCAGTCGCAGCCGGTAAAATCCCGCCTGAAAGCCGAGCAGTCAGCCCGCGCAGCCGTGGCCGCGTCGCTGGGTGCTGACGCTCAACGGTGCATCGACCGGCTTCAGCAAGTTGTGGCGGATTTCAACGCCGAGGGTGTGGAAACAGTGCCGTATGTCGGCGGCCCTATCGTTCACAGTAAAGGTATGTCGTTCTAATGGAAACAATAACCACACGCGGCCGCTCCGTCGATATTCCCGTCTGTGTCGGGGAACTTACCCCGGCGCAGTATGAATATTATTCCTTTCTCGCCTTCGCTTTAGGAGGCGGAGTTATAGACCCTGATTATTTCCGTGTACGCTGGTTCTCTTACCTGATTGGGCTGAAGAAAGTGGATTACACCATATTGAAGCCGGAACATATCGCAGAACTGGAGAAGCAGCAGGGAGTTATAGAAAGGTTCTTCAGAACAAAAACCGTCAACGGTGTGGAGCGTCAGAGCCTCGATTTTGACACCCCGGTTAACCTACTCCCGGAGTATAAAGGATTCAAGGGCCCCGGCGACTGGCTCGACGGTATCACTTTCGGCGAGTTCGTGCAATGTCTTACTATCTTTGAAAGTCTGGCAGAGGCGGATGCCGAAGGTGTGGCGGAAGGTTATGCCGATATAGCCCGTGTTCTTTACCATATACCGGGAGAATCTTCCGTGCCGGACCTTCTCGCCTTCCATGCACCGACACTGTTTTCATCGGTATGGAGCGCGATACAGGCGGGGCCGATTGATATTAACGGTAAGAAAATAGACCTACGCATAATATTCCGCAGTTCCGGCGGTTCCCGCCCTGATGACAAGACAGGGTGGACGGGTATCACTTTCGAGGTTGCCACCGCCAGGCTGTTCGGTACGGTCAAGGACGTGGAGGCGGCCGACTTCTGGGAAGTGTTGCTGTATCTCTACAAATGCAAATTCGAGTATATACACGACAAAAACAATTCACAAAAATAAATCATAATGGAACTTTCACAGTCTATTAAATCAAAAATCAAGGCGTGGGAAGGCTGTCGGCTGACGGCGTACCGTTGCCCCGCCGGAGTGCTGACAATCGGCTACGGACATACCGGGGCAGATGTTTTCCCCGGCAAGCGTATCACACAAGCCGAGGCTGACGCGCTTTTCGAGGCGGATATTAAGAAATTCGCTGACGGTGTGGCGGCGAAACTCAGGGGCGCGAGAATCAATAACAACCAGTTCGATGCACTTGTTTCGCTGGCTTATAACATCGGAATCGGAGCGTTCCAGAAATCGACGCTTTTCAAGAAAGTGATGACCGACCCCGCCGACCCCACAATCCGCGCCGACTTCGCCAAGTGGGTACACGGAGGCGGCAAGGTTCTCCCCGGTCTGGTAAAACGCCGTACCGCAGAGGCTAACCATTATTTCGGGCAGATATGATAAATCTTACCGCATATAAGGAATATTGGGAACGCCTCGCGCAAAGGATTCCACTCATTACCGGGGTTATTCCCGTTACTGTTGACGAGGCTATGGCAAAACGAATAACCTCCCTTCAAAAAGGTTCGGTTACTCTCTTTGTCCTACCTCCAGCGGCTGAAAGCGAAGCAAAGAACATTGACAGCTTCAAGGAGGAAAACGAATGTGTGGTGTTCGTCATGGAGAAGTACGACCCCCAACGCCGGGAAACATGGAGCGTTCTCGAAACCTCGCAAACCGTAGTCGAGGAATTGAAATCGAAAATGCTTGATGACCTCGCCGCAGGGTGTCCGCTTATGCGCTTTGACGTGTCAACTCTGAACACACTCCCGGAAACACAGTTTTTCGCCGGTTTCGCCGGGTGGTCTGTCGGATTCAAGATAATTACTTGAAGAAATGGAAACGGAAGGAATCAAGGCACAATATTTCAAGCAGCAGCTTGAGAAAGGAATCCGCGACATTCTGGAGGCTCAACGTCTTATCGCTTCTTCGCGCATATATCAAAAAGGGCATGACAGAGTGAGGGAACAGCGGAATGGCGCGACTATTCAAGGACGCAGCGGCGCACTTATGGCAGCTTTGACGAATCCACGTTACCGCATATCGCCGGACGGTGCCGGTGTCAGGACCGAAACAACATTACCGACATATATCCGCTTTCTCGACATGAAGCGACACGGTAATTACCAAATCTATAACCGCCAAGTCTGGGGAATATTATACAAGGAGACCCTTCAGAACGTGAAATATGAATACCGCGACTGGCTCGAAAAGCATTTCCCGGAATTACTGAAACAAATCAACAACCAATCAAAATAATATCAATATGAAAAAGTTAAAAAACATCGTCACTTCGATTCTAAAACTTTTCGCCGTTCTCCTTCCCGGAATATTTACCGGGGTCGCCTTATGGAGAATCCACGGCGCACTTGTAACCATTCTCGCCTCCCTCGGCGTTGAATTTATCTGGGCGGCCTTCCTTACGTTCGCTATCACAGTAGCCGGACAGATAAAGGCACAAATCGAATTACGGAAAGAAAAGGCCGATACCACGGAATAACCCGCATACTTCCGCCGTTGCATATCGCCCGGAGCCTAACGGTTCCGGGCGATAATATGTTCTACAACATATTTATTTCTTTTGAATTTTTCCGCATTATTCAAAAAATAATTGTTATCTTTGTATATCAAAACATTACTACTATGGGCGGATATGGCAGCGGAGGCTCACGCAAAGGAGCCGGAAGGAAACCGATTGACGGAGTGGCAAGGACTAAATTCTCCGTTAATCTTCCGACATGGCTTTTGGAAATGATATGCGACGAAGCCGACCGCCGGAAAATACCAATCTCCCAACTGATAACGGAATTATTAACGAAAGGGCTTGAACGATGAAACGGCACAGAACATTTTGGAAATGGCTCGTCCTCTGGGCGAGAGCCGGAGCGATGTCTGAAGCCCGGAAGAAAAGAATCATGCGCGAAAACCTCGATACATGGAATCGGGAGAATCGGGCTTTTGTTGAGAAATGCTACCGCGAATCCGGCGCGGTTATCGACCGTCCGTCCGCTGACGAAGCGAATGGAGCGGTTTCCGGCGTGGGCCACCATGCCGACGGAGGGTTAATTTAGTGTCCTTCGGCACGTTTCCGTGCCTTAATACCTTTGCGCCAACAAACAAATTGGCGCAATGGCTAAGAAGTTATCCCCCGATTATATTAACTGGGTTCTCACTCTCAACGCGACACAGGCGCAAGAGGAATACCACAAGTTAGAAAAGGCAAATAAATCCCTCAAAGCGGAAACGACCGCCAGCCGTAAGGCAATGGCGGAACTGGAGGCACAGGGCAAGAAGGGGTCGGTAGAATGGAATAATCTCCGTAAGTCTATCGACCAGAATAACCGTGCTATGGCGGAAAACCGCCGTAAAATGGACGAAGTAGCGAAACGGTTTGACCTTACTACAATGACCGTTTCCCAACTCCGCAAGCGGTTGAAAGACTTGCAGCGTGAGTTTAATAATACCTCCAAAGCCGCAGACCCTAAGCGTTATAAAGAATTACGCGACCAAATAAACAAAACTCAGGCAGCACTTGACAAAGCCAACGCCTCAGCCCGCGGACTTCAGGGCGGATTCTTTTCGCTCACAAAGATGAAGCAAACCCTTATAGGGTTCTTTTCTGCAATAGGCATGACGATTATGGCCCTTGTGGTAGGGTCTTTCAAAAATGCCTTCAATATCATTGTGGAATTTGAGAAAGCAAATTCCAAACTTGCCGGAATCCTCGGAACAACAAGAGCCGGAATAAAGGAACTGACAGCAGCAGCCCGGCAACTGGGCGCAACAACCTCATACACCGCAGCAGAAGTTACCGGGCTTCAGATTGAGTTGGCAAAACTCGGATTCGGGCAAGACCAGATTATAAAAATGGAGGGGGCCGTGTTGAAGTTTGCCAAGGCCGTAGACACAGACCTCGCCCGCGCCTCCGCATTTGCGGGCGCAGCCCTACGAATATTCAACAAGGACGCAAGCGAGACGGAGGACGTTCTCGCCACTTTCTCCGTAGCCACTACCAAAACCGCGCTCGACTTTTCCAAACTGGAAGCCTCGCTCTCTACTGTCGGCCCGGTTGCAAATGCTTTCGGTCTGTCGATTGAAGATACCACGGCATTACTCGGACAGCTTGCAAATGCCGGTTTTGACGCTTCAAGCGCAGCCACCGCAACCCGTAATATTATTCTTAATCTTTGCGACGCTAACGGAGACCTTGCAAAAGCCCTCGGTGGCCCGGTAAAAAATGCCGATGACCTCGCAAAAGGATTAAAGAAACTCAATGATGAAGGGATTGACCTCGCAAAAGCCCTCGACCTGACGGACAAACGAAGCGTGGCCGCCTTCTCCACGTTCCTGAACTCGGCGGATTCTCTTACAGAATTACGGGATTCAATAACCGACGTAAACAAGCAGTTCAACGATATGTCGGCCACCATGTCTAACAACGTGGCTGGAGCGATGGCCGGACTTCAGTCAGCCGCGCAAGAACTGGTGTTGAAAATATCTGAAGGAACAAACGGCCCGATAAAGGATTTAATCAAGGCCCTGACTTCTTTGGTTCAGTGGGTTGGGGAGGCTTATCAATGGCTTACCAAATTCGGAGGTCTGATTAAAGGCGTGGCCGCCGGATTCGCAGCATATAAACTTGCCGTATTCCTCGCACATACCGCGACAAAACTTTATTTTACCACACTCCGCGCCGGTTCTGCAATAATGGCAGCTTGCAGGGCCGCGATTCTCCTTCTGGCTACCGGCTTCAAGGCTATGATAGGCAATATCAAGGCGGCCACAACATCATTCAACGCCCTGAAGGTTGCAATGGCCTCGACACCGTGGACGGCAGTTATCGGCGCACTGGCAGCACTCGGCGCAGCCCTTTATACATGGTGTTCCGGCACCAATGACGCGGCAGAGGCTACCGAGAAACTTAACGAGGCCGAGGAAAAGATGGCGGAAAATGCAAAGGAACACGCCCGGAAACGTGAGGAGTTTACTAATAAACTCGCCGCAGAAAAAACAAAATTGCTCGAACTTGTCAAGGTCGCGGAAAATGAAAACGCCTCAAAGGAACGCCGTCTGAAGGCCATACAGGAAATAAATAGGGTTTGCCCGGAATACAACGGACATCTCGATGCAGAACGCGGAAAGTTGAAAGCCAATAAAAAGGCTCTCGACGAATATATTGCATCTATGGAACAACGTATGCGTCTTGCCTATTATAAAGATGAATACCAACAATACATAAACGAACAGGAGGCCGCCAAATCGCGCCAGCGCAAGGCACAGAAAGAGTGGGATGCGCATAAAAATGATATTGTCGAAGATGACAGGACTTATTACTCTGAATACGGTAGACATATTCCATTCTTACCCACAATCCGAATAAAGAAAGGCGAAAAAGTCAATGTAAAACGTTCAGAGCAAGTTTGGGGTAATGATATGAAAATGGAACTCGACGCGGCCAATCGCGCCGTTTCCACAACGACAAAGGCACTCAATGATTTCAAAGCCGATATGGAGGCCAACGGAATCAATATTGAGGACGTTTTTACCGCAGCTGACGAAACAATCACTACTACCACCGGCAACGTTACCCAAGGCCTGAATAGTACAGGCTCCGCCGCTCATGCGGTTGTGGACGAGGTTAAGGAACTCCGTAAGGAACTGAAGGAACTCCGCAAACTCGACCCCCAAACCGATGAAGAATTTGAGGCTATCGAGGCCCGCAAAGAGAAAATCCAAGAACGACTGCGCACCCTGAAGGGCAAAGGCTCTAAAAAGAACAAGAAACACCATACCCCCGGAACATACGGGGAGGATTCTCTCGATGAAGCCACCGCCGCCGCTGATGACTTGCACCAGCGGAATCTTTTGGCTATAAACAAGCTGAAGGGAGACCTCCCGGAATACGAAATCATCATAAAGAAAAATGAAGAAGTAATAAGATATTCCGGCGACCTGATTAAAGCTCTTGAAGCCCTTAAAGCCAAAACTGACGCGACCCACACACAGACCCTCGACAAGATTCAGGCGCGTGAGAATCAAATCGGCCAGCAGATTGTGGCGGCGCAACAGGAAATTAACAAGGCAATAGCCCAGAGGGAAGCCGACGGACACGAGCAGCGACTTGCGGCACAACAAGCCTTCTACGACACTCAGGAACAGAGGTTGCGCCATGCCGTAATGTCTGAAGAAGTTACGGAGGGGCAAGCAAATATTTATTTGCTCCAGCAGAAACAGCAGCTTCACAATTCACAGTTAAAGGAACTTCAGGACTATTATACAAAGGTCCAGAACGCGGATTATCTCGGCGCGGAAGATAAACGCCTGATACTTGGAAAATTGGAGGTGGATATTAGGCGTATGCAGTCGCAGACGCTCACCGACACGGGGAAGTGGGCCGAACTTCTGCGCGATATGATGACCGATACCACCAGTTACGCCGGTATCACCGACACCTACGACCTTCAGAAACGTAATATTGAGGCGACATATAACACCATGATTCAGGCCGTGGGAGAAGGAACGGAGGAAGCCGTGGCACTCGAAACCAACAAACAACAACGAATCGCCGCGCTTAATTTCCAATATCTCGAACAACTTTACCAGTTACAGGAATTAACAGGTACATCATGGGCGCAGCAATACGACCACGAACTTGCACAGCTTGAAAGTTACCACCGTCAGGGGCTTATCAAGGAAAAGGATTACCAGCGTAAGAAATTGCAAATCGGGGTCAATAATGCCAAAAAGTATTTCGATTATTATGCAAACCTTTCCGGCTCCATGTTCACAGCCATTCAGGACGCGGAAATTGCCAAGAGCGACGCGAAATTTGATGTCCTGATACAACAAGCAAAGAACAACGGGGAGGATACCGCAGCCCTCGAAGAAGAAAAGGAAAACAAGAAACTTGAAATTCAAAAGAAATATGCCGATGTCAATTTTGCCATAAAAATCTCGCAAATCGTTGCCGACACGGCGGTTTCGATTATGAAGGCGTTCGCCGACCTCGGCCCTATTGGCGGAGCTATTGCCGCCGCCCTTCTGACCGCTACCGGCATAGCGCAAGTGATTCAGGCAAAGGCGGAGCGCGACAAAATCAAGAATATGCAGCCGGGCAATACCGCCGGAGGCTCGGCCGCCAAACCGGCAACCGCCCAACGTGTGCTGACCGGGTATTCAGACGGCGGATATACGGGCGACGGAGACCGCTACGAGGTGGCGGGTGTCGTTCATCGCGGCGAATATGTCGTACCGAAGCCGATAATGGATAACCCACGTGTGGTTGACGCAGTGGGTACTATCGAGGCGATACGCCGGAACAAACTCCTCAGCCAAGGTATTCCCGTCGGAACTCCTTCCGCCGGTTATGCTGAAGGTGGATATACTTCAGCCGCTCCGGCTCCCGATTATTCGGAACTGACGGCCACCATAAAGGAACTTCGTAAAGCACTGAAGAATCTGAAGGCATACGTGGTATTACGCGATTTGGAACGCGCAGAGGACACAATGAACCGCGCCCGCGCTCCTTTCACACGAAAAAGATAACCGCTTATATTTATGGAAATAACAATCAACGGCGAAGCTCTCGACCTCCCTTCCGATTTCTCTATTGAAATAGAGGATTCCAACCCTATTTACAACGAGCGGGGAAGCCAGTCAATACCGGCAACCGTTCCGACTACCCGCCGGAACAATAGGATTCTATCGTTTCCGGCGAGGATTGACGCGGGTATTGACCCCAACAATCCCGAACGTATCGCGCAGATTCAAGACGGCGCATATATCCGGCGTGGTGCAATGAACATCACCGAGGCGGGGAAAAAGGAGGGGATAACCTTTAATGTGGGGTTTGATAACTCCACAGCCTACGCCAAATGGCAGAAAAAGAAACTTTCCGAACTTTCCAATCTCCCGACATATACGCCGGACCTTTCACAACAAGGCTACCCGATTGACCTGCTTCTTGATGAATTATACCGTATTTACCAAAAGCCAGACCCGCAGAAAGATGATTTTGCCGTGTTTCCACTCGCTGTCAACAATGAAAGCACCGGCAGCGACAAAGACAAAAAAATATATTGGGAAGTTTTGAATTTGGTAGGTTCCCGTGGCCTTGAACAACCGACCAAAGTAAAACGGCTGATAAATGGTGAAATAACGGAGGTAAGCGTTCCCGAAGGTTATATGGTTTCGCCTTTCCTTCGTGTCTGGCGTATTCTGGAATTGATATTTGCAGATATGGGGCTGACACTTGTAACCAATCCTTTTGCACAATCGCTCGAACTTTCGCGTCTTGTCGTTCTAAACAATGCCGCTGATTCGTGTTGCAGGGCCTCAATACGCTATGCCGACCTTATGCCGGACAGTACAGTGGAGGAGTTTTTGAACGCCCTGTGGGTACGTTTCGGGCTGGTGTATAACATTGACTACAATACGGCCACGGCCCGGCTTGTACTGATAAAGGATATTATTCACCAGACAGGGGGTTACGTTATTGATTACCATATTGCCGGAACCCCTAAAATCACCTACGAGGAACGGCAATATATCAAGTTATCGGCTCAATCGTCTATTGAGGGAGCTGCACCGAGCCATGAACGGTTCGAGGATTTCGCGAAAGGTCTTGATGTCTCACAAGTGCGCCTCGGAAACCATGTCAGCCAGTGGCAGAACACAGGAACGCCGGAAGAACCGAAATGGGACGGTGATGTTCGCGACGATTGGGGCGATGATTACCGCGACCCGGACGACCCGGATTATCCAGACCCGCCTGACCCGTGGGGCGATGATTACCCGGAGCCTGACGACGACCGAGACGACGGACGCGACGACTACGGCGATGACAGGGATTATTATGCTTTGCGTTCAACCCCTCGTGCCGCAGTTCCGGCGGCACAATCCGGCAACACCTCGGTAACTACCGGCTCCAGCTTTTTAGCCCGCGAGTTCGTAACGGGTATGTGGTACCGGCTTGATTCCGAGAACGGCAAAATCCGCCTTCAGTCGTCGAGTTTCTTTAACTGGGACCCGCAGCCGGAGGGGCTTAACCCGCTGGAACTGTCAAGCGATGACGAATGGGTGCCGGTAATACGTGTGTCAAACGTGGGAACCGGCACAGGACATTCGTACAACGATATGTGTCCGACCTACCTTTTCGGGGCGCGACATTACCATAGTTACATAAAAGGAAGCGATGAGACGGACGAGGACGGCGACACAACGCCGTTAGCCTTCATGTTCGCATATACCAAGATTAAGAAAAGTTTCGGACGCCTGACCCCGGAAGATGACAGCGGACAAAAGATAATTCTTGATGACGGGACCACACCGACAATTTCATTACTGTTTCAGTTCAAGGACGGATTATTTAATAAATTCTGGGCTGATTATGATGAAATACTCCGGCATGGAAACCGCTCCGTCGAAATTCCGGCGGTGTTCAATAAGCTTGATTTGTTCCGCCTTGACGTGCTTAGCCCGGTAAAGGTGGGAAATATACGTTGTCTTATTGATACAGCGACATATTCACTTCCTTCAGGTCGTAACGTGCCGGTCGACCTCAAACTCCGCACGATACAGACCCACGGGAAATATGATATTAAGAAGGAGCAGAACGTGCCGGATTTCGCGGCGGCAGCCCGACACCTCGAATGGCGCTTAAAATCGGAGACCTACGGCGAAACCCTTAATACACCTGAGACCAGAACCGCAGCAGTCCAAAAATACATCAAAGATACCGGCTATCAATCGCACGGAACGGAAGGCGATTATTATTATATCGGTGTCGGAGGTATGATTTTCAAGTCTATAACACGCACCGTTCCTACGTGGCAGACCGATTCAAAAGTGCCGAAGCCAGGAACAGCTGGGCAAAGGAATTACAGGAAATACAAAGCCCTGATTACATACTCTGTTTTTGAAATACACGATATGTCGTTTCAGGATGGCCCCCAAGATTGGGAACTGGACGAAGTACCGCTGGGGGAAGTTACCGTAACAGTTGAATACGATGTCATTCTTGTGGCCCGGTGGGTAAATGATTAGTCCTTTGTCCGGCTACGTTTTAACGCCAATTTTGCAATATGGATAATAACAATGTAGTTTCCGCGCCGCAGCTTGCCGACGTTGCCAAGTATTACGATATATGGAGGAAGAGCCATACCGGCTCCCTCCGTACCTTTATTGATTTTATGGTAACGCCGTCGCCGGAGCGCGACAATTTCGTTAACTCGCTTGGTCCTGAAACCTCTTTCAACGGTTCGGTGGCCGTCGTAACACTTCATTTGTAAGATATGAATGTTCAAGGAATAAAAAGCGGCTATGCCTTCTCTCGGAATCCGATTATCTTACGGGAATCGTTTCCGATTGACAACCCGAACAAAATCCCGGACGGAAGGTGTGAAATAATCTATGCCGGCACCACAATTTACGAAGGGCGGTTCTCGCCCCCGTTGTCTATGAATGTCGCGGAAATTGCGGACGCTTTTGTTACGTTTTTCAACGAGCCGCCGGAAGGCAATATTTCGCCGATATGGCAGATTGAGGACACCGGAGATATGTGCGACCGTGAATTGTCGTGCTTATTTGAATTTGACGGTTACGAGGCAGAATATAACTGCATAGTGATACCGGGAGGAATATCCCGGCAGAATTTCAAACGCCTTCTGCAACTCAACAAGGATATTTTTCAGGAACGTTTCTTCAATCCCAAAGGCAATTTTTTCCTGACGACGCGGACAGCCTCATGGCGCATTGTGATGAAGGAAACGGAACTTTATCCGCTTTACTTTTTTCCTCGCCGAACCGGCGACCTTATAAGGATAGTTGAGCGCACAAACGGTTCGATATATGAGAATGACAGTTTTGACGAAGGGGTGGCCGTCCTCGACGTGGCGGCTCTCCGGCGATATTTCGCGGAACAAGAACAGGTGCTTTCGTCAGTGTTCGACGTGTACTATAATTCCAATTTTTCGTGTCGTATCGTGGTGGAGCGTTGCGACCCTACACGGGAACGCTACCGCCTGAAGTTCCGCAATTCCCTCGGAGTGTTCGAGATAATCGAACTTACCGGGGAACTCTCTATAACGCCGGAATATACCGACGCGGACGAATCGCAGTTCAAACGGTACGACACAAGAACGACGGAGTTTTTCACCGACCGTGAAAGAGTGGAACGCAAGCAGTCTATAAGCGTCGAGACAGGAGTGAAACGCCCGGACGAAATACGGTTCTTAATGGATATGTTAGGCAGCGAGGAAGTCTATTTGCTCGACCTGACACCGCTACCGATAAAGGTTATCCCATCGGTGGAGGAACTGACTTACCGCCCGCGCCCGGAATCGCCGCAGAAGTTTACCGTAAAACTCGAAATATCATCTTCCGAAGAAAACATCATGCAGGATATTATCGACGGAAGCGAGAACCGCAAACCGCGCATATTCTCGAAACAGTTCAGCAAACAGTTTAATTAAGGATAAAATGGCAGATACCACACAAAATTTCATAGATAGCCTTATTCTGACTATCCAGAACGCCGAAGACCCGGAAAGCGTTACCAACGAAATGGTGGCCGCCGTGTTCGATTTCCTCAATAAAGGTTACAAGAATCTTTTAACGAACAATTCGGCAGTAGCGACCGAGAAAGCCGAGCGGCAGGCCGCCGACGCGGCTTTGCAACGTACTATTGACACGGTGCAGCTTGCAATAGCGGCAGTAAGAAACACCGCCAACGCGGCAGACGCAAAATCCAAATCCAACGAGGCGGCAATCAACACTCTTTTAGGGAAGAACGCGACCGCCGCAATCGAAAGTTTCAACGAGGTAATAGCCTTCCTTAGTGGAATCAAGGACAATGAAAGCCTCGTCAGTCTTTTGGACGCGATACGTCAGAGGCTTGATGACTTTGACAGGGAGGTGGAGCGTCTGAATTCCATTGATGAAAGCCACGATGACCGAATTTCGGTTGTCGAAGAACTTAACACCGCTATTCACGTCGTTGACACACTCGACCTTGATACCACGACAGATACCGGGATATATTACTATAACCCCGCCACAGTGCTTATGGGAAGCACCCGAAATATCCTTATTGTCAAAAGTATGCCGGGCCAACGCCTTGCCGGAGGGGGGCAGTCGCTGAAAATAGCACAATATCTGTTCGATTCCGACGGACTGCAATACCGAACGGGAGCATTTTCCGGCAGACCGGGGGCCTCAATCGTGTGGGAAGATTGGCAGGGTGTCGGACAAAAAGGAGCCGGCAACCTTATCAACATAACGGAACTTGTGCCACCCCAAAACGGATTCTACGACCTTCAGAGCGCAATCGAAGCGGTT
>Ga0209694_1000939_pt1 | contig 36927 bp, 40 predicted proteins | sample GluameincwithD2O_FD_187499 | JGI IMG/M metagenome (GOLD analysis project Ga0209694, IMG submission 187499) | Mouse cecum microbial communities from Vienna, Austria - Glucosamine amended microcosms incubated with D2O (SPAdes) (version 2) | ecosystem: Host-associated > Mammals > Digestive system >... | reverse complement strand
CTCAACGCTCACTCATATTACCATGAATGAACTGTTCTGTCAACACTTTTTTCAATATTTTTTGAATATTTTTAGAGGACAGTTGAAGCGGGTTCTTGGCCTCAAAGCTTGTTTATAATAGCGCTTCAACATGTATCTGTCAAGAAAAAAAAGCAAAACAAACACTTTTCTGAAATATTCTACGTTGAACTGAATAAGATAAAACGAAAGCACACCACAGTATTCAAAAAAAAACCAAATGGTTTCCCAAATGGTTTATCGTTCTATTGGATCTGCGATTTCAAATACGCGAATATAAAATCGTCGAGGTCTCCATCTAGTACATTTTGAACTTGACTCGTTTCATATCCCGTTCTTACATCTTTGACCAAACTATATGGATGCATGACATAGTTTCGTATTTGAGATCCCCACTCATTGGCAAGCTGCACCCCTTTGAGCTGGGCGATCTTTTTTTCTTGTTCTTCGATCTCGCGTTGATAGAGTCTCGATTTTAATATACGAAGGGCTTCTTCCCGGTTTTGGATCTGACTTCGGCCAGATTGACATGTTGCTACGATTCCTGTCGGCTTATGAACCATCCGGATCGCAGAATCCGTTTTATTGATATGCTGACCACCTGCACCAGACGCTCTTTTAGTTTCGATGATCAAATCATCCGGCTTGATCTCGATCTCGATCTCTTCATTGAATTGAGGCATTACATCCAAGGAAGCAAACGATGTATGCCGTCGTGCACCAGCATCAAAAGGAGAAATTCTAACGAGACGATGAACACCCTTTTCCGATTTTAGATATCCATATGCTTTTTCGCCTTCTACAAGCATCGTCACACTTTTGATCCCCGCTTCTTCACCAGGCAAATAATCGAGAACACTTACCTTGAAGCCATGCTTTTCCGCATACCGAGTGTACATCCGATATAACATGCTGGCCCAATCACAACTTTCTGTTCCACCAGCGCCAGGATGGATCTCCAAAATCGCATTCGAATTATCATACTCGTGAGAAAGAAGGACCTTCATTTCGAAATCATCAAATTTAGTTTCGATCTCCTTGTATTCTTCTTCTGTAAGCTCCATCAATTCTTGATCAAAATCTTCTTTGAGCACATCCGCGCTCTCATTCAAACCAACCAGCTCTTCATGAAGAAGCTCGTAACTATCAATGATATCTTTTAAAGCATTCCTATTTCGGATCGTATGCTGGGCTTTCTTTTGATCTGACCAAAAACCCGCTTCCAAGCTCAACTGGTCAAGTCGAGCAACTTCTTTTTCTTTGCTAGCTAAGTCAAAGAGACTCACCTAGAGCTTCCAACTTCTCTAGGTGAGTAGACAGAGCTTGTTTTAATTCATAAAGTTCCATTAGGCTCTCTTTTCTTTTTGTGCTTATTTTGCTTTTTGAACAACTTCTTCTTTTTTCGTTACAACTCGACGGATCCGCACTTTCAACAAGAAGAATGCGATCTCTCGATCGATCCGTCGATTCATTTCTTCAAACATATCGAAGCCTTCCTGTACATATTGCTGGAGCGGATTGTTCTGTGCGTACGAACGCAAATAAATTCCGCTTCTCAGCTTATCCATTCGGTCAATATGTTCGATCCAGTTTCTATCAATGTTTCGAAGGACAACTGTCTTTTCAAACGGTAAGAACTGAGCTTTCACATCCTTGATCTCGTTTTCATAATCGGTCCAGATCTTGTTCATTGAATACTCTTTGATTTGATCATAATTCATTCCTTCAAGATCTTTGGCGTGGATCGCTCGATCATCTTGTAAACCCATCATCTCTAATGATTTGACGTATCCTGGAATATCGATCTCGCCCTTTTTCGTATCCAACAAGTTAGCCTGCAGCGTTTGTTCGATCACTTTTTCGAAAATCAATTTAACCATATCATGGATGTTGTCGCTATCGAGGATTTTGTTACGCTGCGCATAAATGATCTCTCGCTGACGGCGAAGAACATCATCATAGTCAAGAAGCTGCTTACGTGTATCGAAGTTGAAGCCTTCTACACGTTTTTGAGCCATCGTGATTGATTTTGTGACCGTCTTCGATTCGATCTGCTCGTCACCCATTTTCTCAAACAAACCTTTGAGCTTATCGCCACCAAAACGAACCATCAAAGAATCTTCTAAAGAAACATAGAATTTAGAGAAACCTGGATCGCCTTGACGTCCAGAACGGCCTCTAAGCTGGTTATCGATACGCCGAGATTCATGGCGTTCGCTTCCAAGAACCGCCAATCCGCCAAGCTCTCTAGATTTTGGTGTAAGCTTGATATCTGTACCACGACCAGCCATGTTCGTAGCGATCGTAACCGATCCTGGCTGTCCCGCTTTTGCGACGATTTCCGCTTCTCGAGCATGGTTTTTAGCGTTCAGTACTTCATGAGGGATCTTTTCCTTCTTCAACATTTGAGAGAGAAGTTCTGATGTTTCAACGGCAATCGTTCCTACAAGAACAGGCTGTCCTTTTTCATGAAGTTGTTTTACTCGATCGACAAGGGCGCGGTATTTATCTTTTTTATGAGCATAGATCTCATCTGGCATATCATCTCGAACAACAGGCTTGTTGGTAGGAATCACGATAACTTTCATGTTGTAAGTAGATAAGAATTCCTCTTCTTCCGTTTTGGCCGTACCGGTCATTCCTGCTAATTTTTTATATAATCTAAAAAAGTTCTGATAAGTGATCGTCGCTAATGTCGACGTCTCTTCTTTGATCGGAACGCCTTCTTTTGCTTCGATCGCCTGATGCAAGCCATCACTATACGCGCGACCCGGCATCATACGTCCAGTGAACTGATCGACAATAACGATCTCTTGTTCGTCATTGACAACATATTCAACACCTTTCATCATAATATAATTCGCGCGGAGCGCTTGATTGATATGGTGAACGAGTTGCGTGTGTTCGATGTCATACAAGTTATCGATCTTAAAGAACTTTTCCGCTTTACACACCCCTTCTTCAGAAAGCATGACTTGACGCGTTTTCTCGTCGATATCATAATCACCTGAAATTAACGTTTTCTCATGGGTATGCTTATCCGTTTCATATTCGGGTTCTGTCAAAGTTTTAACGAACTTATCTGCCGAAATGTAAAGATTTGCGGTTTGTTTTTTTCCTCCCGAAATAATGAGAGGGGTTCTTGATTCATCGATCAATACAGAATCGACCTCATCGACGATCGCCATATTCAATCCACGCATAACACGATCCTTTACGTTTGTGACCATGTTGTCTCTTAGATAATCAAATCCAAGTTCAGAGTTAGTCGTATAAGTAATATCGGCATTGTAGGCCTCTCTTTTTTCGCTTGGAGTCAGTTCACGCTTGTTCACTCCTACACTTAAGCCTAAAAAGCGATAGATCTCACCCATCCATGCGGCATCACGACCTGCCAAGTATTCATTGACTGTGATGACATGAACCCCTTCACCTGCAAGGGCATTTAAATAAACAGCCATTGTCGCTGTTAAAGTTTTACCTTCCCCAGTTTTCATCTCAGCGATATCACCTAGATTCATCGCTAGCGAACCCATGATTTGGACTTTATACGGTTTTTCGTTGATGACACGGTAGGCAGCTTCCCGCGCTACCGCAAACGCTTCGACTTGAATATCATCTAAAGTTTCCCCATTCTTGAGACGATTACGAAACTCCTCTGTTTTATGTTTTAGATCGTCGTCTGATAAAGCGGAGATCTGCGGCTCAAGGGCCAACACTTTATCTGCTGTTTTTTCTAATTTGTTTAATTCTCTCTTTTCTTCTGAAAAAAGACTGCTTAAAAAAGCCATTCGCTTCCTCCTCTTCTATACTTACATTTTCATGTTTGGAGCTTTGTTTCAATATATTTATAAATACTAAAACAGTTTAGTACAAATTACATTAAAGCGCATTTAATGGGTTTTTTCAACACCATAATTTACTCCTAATTAAAAATTTAAGTTAGTTTATAAGGATATATAATAAGAAGATCCAACAACCATCCGCATTGAATTTCAAAAAAAAGGCTATTTAAAAAATAGCCTCAAAAATCCTAAGATTTTTCCGCGCAAAAATACCCACTAAACTCGATAAGATGAGTCTCTGCATGCTTCCGCGCCTCTTTATCATTTCAATTCGACGCCTCGCTTTAACACCTTTTGATCCATCCAAAATTGAAAAAGATTGATAATAAGGTAAGCCCCGATGCCAAGAACGAACACATTTTTAACAAATGTAATTTGCATTTTGATCGATTCTAAATCATTTAAACGCTCTTCGAACATCATCGAATATACTTGGGGATCGATCAAACCATAGATTAGCAAGATCCCCGTTAAAATAAGGTTCCATAAAAAGTAAATTCCAATCCCGATCAAAATACTTTTTAAAAATGAATTCTTTTCAGAGGAATACCCGATCACGATTCCTGTATAGCCTGCGTTCATAACGAATGCCATTTCTAAATAAAAAGCGAAAAAAGTAAGGATCAAAAATAAGATAGGACTTTCAAAATCAAATGCGACCCCTAATTCATTCAAAAACGTATCGATCAACGCTTGCAGCGAACCATGATAAAATCCAATCCATAGACAAAAAGCCAAAACACAAAGCGATACAAAGAGCGAAAGCATCCCTGTCAGCCACGTTGAAGTAAAGATCGTCGACGTCTTGACTGGTAGCGTATTCGTCAAATATCCTTCGTCCTGAAACATATAACGAATTAAATATGCCCATGCCAATAAGATCGGGATCAAGACTAAGCCGAACAATAAAACGCTCAATACTATCATCAACACAGACTGGATGACCGAAAAGAAGCTGCCATCCTGCATAGAAACGATTCGCATCAAAACAGCAACAGCAACCGTCAATAAAATATAAAGGCCCAACACTTTAACGTTTCGTTTAACGTCATATTTCAATAATTTCGCCAACATTAGAAAGTCCTCCGGAAATACGTGTCGATCGAACAACCTTGCTCTGTTCTCAAACGATCCGCCTCCTCATAACCTCGGATCACTCCTTGATCAACAAAAATAACATCATCAAGGATCCGTTCCACATCAAAGATCAAATGCGTAGAAATCAAGATCGAAGCGTCTTCTGAAAAATTCGTCAAAATCGTATCGAGAATATAATCCCTCGTCGATGGATCGACCCCTCCTAATGGCTCATCTAAAATATATAATTTCGCATTACGGGACATCACTAAGATCAACTGAAGCTTTTCCTGCATTCCCTTCGACATAGAAGAGATCTTCATATTGAGATCAAGACCTAAATCCTGAATGAGCCGCTTCGCTTTTTCTAAATTAAAATCCGGGTAAAAATCTTGAAAAAAGGTTAAGATTTGCTGCACGGATTGGGAACGATCTAAATACGTTCTTTCCGGCAAATAAGAAATCAAACGCTTCGTTTCTACTCCTGGCTCATAACCGCTGACTTTGATCATTCCTGCGTCTTTTCTCAAAAGACCATTGATCAGTTTGATCAATGTCGACTTACCGCTCCCATTTTTTCCTAGCAGTCCAATGATCTTTCCAGTTGGGATCGTCAAGCATACATCCTTCAAAGCGACTTTGGTTCCATACGATTTTGACAAATGATCCACTTGAACAAGTATTTCCATATTTTTCCCTCATTTCAAATAAGAAAGTGCTTCTTGTTTGCTTAGACCAATCTCTTGAAGATCCTGCAAACAAGTATCCACGATCTTTTGCGCGTATTCATTTCGAACCGCATCGATCAAAGATACGTCTTTGCTCACGAATTTCCCATTCGTCCTCTCTGTATAGATCAATCCTTTTTTTTGAAGTTCTTGTAAAGCTTTTTGAATCGTATTTGGATTGACTTGGTAGATCGAGGCAAATTCGCGTACAGAAGGAAGCTTTTGACCTGAAATATATTGTCCAGTCAAGATCGATCGTTCTATGACTTGTACCAGCTGGAGATAAATTGGACGATCATTTCTAAATTCCATGTTTTGTTTCCTTTCACTGTATCATTGACCTAATACAATGATACAACAACTCTCTTTCCTAATCAAGAAGTCCACTAACTTTTCGCGCCGCTTTTTCATTAGCAGCCTTCAGCATTTGCTCGATCGAAAAATCATTCTGCAAACCATACAAACACATTCCCGCATGGGTATCTCCTGCTCCGATTGTATTATATACTTCAGCTTTATTGGCTGGCATGAAATGCAATGCACCATCATATCCATAAGCGCCCTCTTTTCCTGCCGTTATGATGATCAAATTATTAGTTAAAGCATACAATTGAGAGAGCGACTCCTCAAAATCATCCATCACATCAAAAAGCTGTATCCGATTCCCAAGCAAATAGAACTCATTTAAATTCATATGCAAAATAGGAGATAAAGCCAAGATCTTTTCTAAACAAGCCACATATTCAATGCGCGAGGAACAAGCGAAAAAAGGCGTGATTTCAGGATGTTCTTGCAAATAAGTGACAATACATTCGTTTTGCGCTTCCTCCATCGTGATCCCATCAAAATAAAGCACATCACATGTAGGCATTTCCGCAAGCATATCCAATGTATACTTATATTCAGCACCATGATAGGCTAAAAAAGAGCGTTCGCCATCTCTTTCCACGATACAATAACAAACACCATTTTTTTCCGCTACGTCTTTGATACGATAAGAACTCTTAACCAAATCCAAATGCTTCCGCACAAAATCCGCATAGATCCCTTGTCCACATGGAACATACAAAAGCCCTGAACCAAGCGAGTTTGCGACATGAAACGCGCAGCCACCGATCTTGATTTCTTGTTTTCTCAAATTTTGATCGCTCTCTCGAGCGGGTAACGCTTCTACGTACAAGATCACATCGGTCGTCATCGATCCGAGCACATTAATTCTTTTCTTCATCAAAGATGACCTCCTTTAGACGCTCATAAAAAGGTTTGAATGCCGAAGGAAGCGCAATCTCGTTCTCGATTTCATCCATCGCGTAAAACCCGCTATCCTCTTTGTTTGTATAAACAAGATTCGCCTGCATTTCCCATTCTACATGCGAAAAAATATGCGTATATTCTCCTAACGAAACGACACTTTCATAATGAGTGGGAAGCTTTTCATCAAACTCATACATATTGGCCAATAGACCTGTCGCCTTTCTCTTATTGAGATGAACTCTTCCATCATGCACCCAAACATACAAAACCTTCTTTTCCTTTTTTCGCTTCTTTTTTTCCGGTTTGATCGGCAAAGAAGCGGGATCCGATGCTTGACAAAACTCTCGAATAGGACAAGCTGAGCATTTTGGGACTTTCGGGATACAAATCAAAGCGCCAAGTTCCATGATCGCTTGATTGTATTGATCGATTGGCTGCACTAGCGATCTGTCAACAAGCGACTCGATCTTACGTCGGGTTTTGATCGAAGTCACATCCTCTTGAATATCGTATAACCTCGAAAAGACACGGATCACATTCCCATCTATCGCGCTAACTTTTTCCTTATAAGCGATCGATGCGATCGCTCCCGCGGTATATTCGCCGATCCCTGGCAATGTCTTTAATTCCGCTTTCGTTTTTGGAAGTTCGCCATGAAAACGTTTCATACACTCGATCGCGCATTTTTTCAAGTTTCGGCATCGACTATAATAGCCTAGCCCTTGCCACGCTTTATGGAGCGCTTCATCATCCGCATTGGCCAAAGCGGTCAGATTTGGAAACAAAATCAAAAAACGCTCAAAGTAAGGCAGCATCGCTTCGATCCTCGTCTGTTGAGCCATGATCTCAGAGATCCAGATCTTATAGGCGTCTTGATCCTTTCGAAATGCGAGATCGCGATGATTTTTGGCATACCATTCTAACAATTCATTCTGCATAGTCTTCATACACTCGATTATAATCCGGAATATCGCTTTCGATAAACCACTTTCCTTCTCGTTCTAAAAATAATGCGCGTCTATGCCCATTGATCAAGCAATCATAACGAAGACCGCACCCTCCCGCTTTTGAAAATGTCTTTTTGACTGAAATGATCCGATCCACTTTATACCTCTCTCCATCCCAAAAGACATACAATGGGCGAGGAATTCGATGCCGCTCTAAATAAACAATAATATCGATATAGTATTTCTGGATGTTTTGATTCATATTTTCATTATATATCTGTATTTCCGGAAAGTAAAATGCGGTCAAAAACCGTGACCGCATTTTAAAAAGATTCTTTTTTTTCTAGATACGCGTCGATCGCCAGAACGACTTTTTTCGCGTTCGCGACAGCCTCTACGACCGTCCTTCCTCCATATACGACATCTCCAGCGCCAAAAATACCATCCACAGAAGTCGCGCCTTCCTCATCCACTTGAAGAAGTCCTTTTTCTGTTCCTTTTAGACCTAGTGTCGTATTGATCAGCTTCGATTTAGGTCCTTGGCTAGCAGCGATGATCGTAAAATCGGCTGGCTCGAACACTTCTTCTTCATAGATCGAAGCGATCTGACCATTCTCATCTAATTGCACCCGCTTAAACATCGGTCCTTCTTTCGTGATCCTAGAGATCTGCATTTGCGTTTTGAATTCAGCCCCCTCAAGTTTCGCGAGCTCGATTTCTTTTGGATCCGCGTTGGATTGTTCTCGTCTTGCATACAAGGTGACATAACCCACTCCTCGATGAAGAGCTGTTCTTGCTACATCGATCGCTGTGTTTCCCGTACCGATGATCGCCAAACGATTTTTGATCTCAAACGATTCAGGACTCGATAAATAATGGATCCCATAGCAAACATTCGGCAAAGCTTCGCCAGGAACATTGAGTTTAGAGGCGCGCCATAAACCACTCGCGATCAAGACCGCATCAAACCCATCTCGCTTTAGATCCGAAATCGAGATCGAGCTTCCGATCGCAGTGTGCAGTCGAAGATGGATCCCAGCGTCTTTCATTTTCTTTTCATATCGATCCAAAATGCTTTTAGGAAGCCGGAATTCAGGAATTCCATATCGAAGCATCCCGCCAATTTGACTTTGAGCTTCATAAATCGTCACTTCATGGCCGAGTTTTCTTAGTTCGAAAGCCGCTCCCATGCCAGCTGGTCCTGAACCAATGATCGCAACTTGCTTGCCTGTCGGCTCTTTCGTTTTTAAAACGACACGCTCTAAATAAGTGTCTGAAATAAAATGTTCGATACTTCCCCACTCTACAGGATTTGAGCGAATTCCTAGTACACAATGCCCTTCGCATTGTTTTGCATGATCGCATACGATCGAACAGATCAAAGAAAGCGGATTGTTGTCGAAGAGCATTTGGGCAGCTTCCTGTAACTTCCCTGATTTGAAGAGTGCGATCGCTTGAGGGATCGGCGTAGAAATAGGACACCCCGATTTGCAACGCGGAATTTTGCACTGAAGGCAGCGATTGGATTCATCTTGTATAAGCAACATAATTATTTTAACTCCTTATATCTGTCTTATTGATAGATGGAATTATTATAACGGCCAAAGAAAACGTTTTCAAAAAAGTGATTTGGTTCACAAACAATTCTATTTTATATAAAGGCCGTTGCAAAAAAAACAAACAATTTCTATAATCAAAATAACAATATTCAGGAGGATATCATGCACGAAATTGATCCAAAACAAATCACGCTTTCTCCCTCGACTTTATTCGCGAACGACTGGCTGCTTCTTAGTGCTGGCACCAAAGAAAAGGGATGGAATACGATGACGATCAGCTGGGGACATCTTGGCGCGATTTGGGGGAACCAAGGCGGAATGCCGACAGCGATCGTATATGTACGTCCGCAACGCTATACCAAACATTTTATGGATACCAACGAGTACTTTACACTTTGTTCTTTTTCCAATCAATACAAAAAAGATCTCGCGTACTTAGGCTCGCATTCTGGAAAAGAGGAAGATAAAATCGCTCATACATCTCTTCATCCTCTCTTCGAAAAGGAAGGTGTCGTTTTTGAAGAAGCTTCTTTGATCTTAGTATGCAAAAAGCTATATGCCGCCCCTATTGTGGAAGAAGGCTTTATCGATAAAAAGATCATTCAAGAAAATTATCCAGACAAAGATTTCCATACGATGTATATTGGAGAGATCGTAAAAGCTTACGTGGAATAAAAAAAGATCATTTGATCTTTTTTTATTCCATATTCGCATGTCTTCCAAACATTGTATCGGAATTCATTCCTTTTCTTTCCATGAGCATCATAATCACGATATCCATATAAATTCCTTCGGTCTGTTCAAAAAGCGAACCCATTGGCTGGATGCTGTGGATTCTTCCTTCATGGGCGCTTTTTGGACTTGGCGCGCTGATCTCGATCACCACATCGGCAAGTTTGGTGATCGTGCTGTTTGGATCGATCGTGATCAAAGCGATCTTCGCTCCCACAGACTTTGCTTTTTGAGCATGATTGACTAGGCTTTTTGTCTCTCCTGATCCGCTGCAGATCACTAAAAGACCTCCTTCATCAATATTAGGGGTGCATGTCTCTCCAACTACATAGCTATTCAAGCCCATGTGCATCAACCGCATCGCAAATCCTTTGATTTCAAAGCCGCTTCTGCCAGCTCCCGCGCAGAAGATCTCTTTGGCCCCAAGCAACAGATCGACAAAAGCGCTCGTATCGTTCACAGAAACGGATAGCAGCGTCTTTTCTAATTCCTGTAAAACTTCATTGGCGTATTCTTGGTATTCCATCTTAAACTCCTTCTAGATCATTCTTTCTTTCATCGCTTTGGCCATATTGCTTGGATCTTCGGCATTGCAGATCGCTCCACCCACTACGATGATTTCCGCGCCTTCTTGAACGATCGCATCCAAAGTTTGCAGCTTAACTCCTCCAGCTACGGCGCTTCTTGCGCTCTTGATCACTTGGTTGACGATCTTCAAATCTTCCAAAGGATCTTGTTGACCCGTTCCTTGAATATCAAAAGCAGTATGAACACAAATATAATCGACTCCCATTTGATCGACTTCTTCGCTTCGTTTCGCTAAGTCTTTTACGCCAATCATATCCACCATCACTTGCTTTCCATACTTTTTTGCGGCTTTTACGACACCTTCGATCGTTTCATCATAGCTGACTCCTAATACAGTCACGATGTCGGCTCCTCTTTTAAAGCATCCTTCCGCCTCGTATTCGCCAGCATCCATGATTTTCGTATCCGCCAATACGAGAATGTCTGGAAACCGCTTTTTTAAAGCCTGTACCGGAACCATGCCTTCTTTTAAAATAAATGGCGTTCCCACTTCGGCAATATCAATGGAATGTCCTGCCTTTTCCAGCAATTCTTCACATTTTTCTAGCGTAAGCGTATCTAATGCTGCTTGTAGTTTCATAACCCTCTCCTTTATATGATATATAGTCATATCATAATCTTCTTTTCTAAAAAAATCGACAAAAAAACTGTCAACCATATCCGATAGGCCAACAGTTTTTATAGGTTTTATACTTCACATGTATAAATATATTGACATTTACCGCTGATCTTCACAAGACCGCTTCCTGCATCCGCAAAAATCGAATCCCCTTTCATCGCTTCGATCACTGTGCCATTATTTTCGATCGTGCAGCTTCCTTCTACAACAATGATAGAACCAAATGATTTTTCATTCACATCGATCTCGATTGTTCCATCCAAACTTGTTTCAAATGTCGTAAAGTTTTCACAAGTTGCCAGCATTTGCGTCTCCGCATCCTTTGTGATGAACCGCGGACCACATGCTTTGAAATCCGAATCGATCGGGTTCAAGTTCGATACATCGATCGCCTTGTCGATATGAAGTTCTCTAGGCTTTCCATCTTTTCCAACACGTCCAAAATCATAAACGCGATACGTCGTGTTCGAATTTTGCTGGATCTCGCAAATTTGAATACCGCCACCGATCGCATGAAGCGTGCCGGCTTTGATAAAGAATACATCGCCTTTGTGGACCGGCACTTCCTTCAACACTTCTAAAAGCGTGTTGTTTTCGATACGCTCTCTAAATTCTTCTTTAGAAATTGGCTGATTGACACCAAAATACAAAGTCGATCCTGGATCGCAATCCAAAATATACCACATTTCCGTCTTTCCATATTCGCCTTCGACACGAAGTGCGTATTCATTATCTGGGTGCACTTGGATCGATAATGGTTGTAAGGCATCGATGAATTTGATCAAGATTGGGAATCGATCGAAGCGTTCACAATTCGTTCCTAGTATTTCTCTTCCTTTTCGCTCTAAATATTGCGTAAACGTCAAGCCAGCATCTTCACCACTCACAACTGTGCTAGGTCCATCTTTGTGGACGGATAATTCCCAGCTTTCAGCTAGAGGATCCATATCCGTGACTTTACCATATTTTTCCTTCAGTTTCGTTCCGCCCCAAAGATAATCTTTAAACGCAGGGGCCAATTTAATGATCGACATTTACATCATCCCTCTTTTCTATAATCTCATTATAATCCTAAGAGATTTTATTTGTCTATACATAACAACAAATCACATATACATTTATCCCTTTCCTTTTCTATCTTGCCTATTTAGTCTTTCATTGATTTCTGCTAGGATTGAATCATGAAAGAACAAAATTCGATCAAAGCCGCCTTCTTTGATATTGACGGCACTTTATACGATCACCAAACCCATCAAATTCCTGATAAACATCAAAGAATGCTTGAGCTGCTTCATCAAAAAGGCATCAAAGTCTGCCTCTGTACAGGACGCGCGCTTCCTCTTCTTGAAAATTTAAAGATCCTCTCCCTCTTTCCTTGGGACGGGATCGTCGCCGGGAACGGCTCATACGTGTATGATCAAGATCTTCATCCTCTTTTTGAAGACCCGATTTCAAAAAAGAGCGCGGATGCGATCTTCGAGCTAGCTTCAAAAGAAAACATCGGGATCTTTGCGGCCGGCAATTGTGCCTTGATCACCCAAGAAGATCCAATCACGCTTGAGTTGCTCCATAAAGTTTCTTGCGTCAATATCCCATGCCGCGCACCGAAAAAAGAAGACGCTTTTTGTATTCTTTCTTTATGTGTCGAAGACACGCAAGCCAAACGTCGCGATTATGAGTCCATTCCAAATGTGCAAGTCCTTTATAATTTGTTGTCGGTCGACATTATGAAAAAAGGACTCAGCAAATATCATGGTATTCGTCTTTTAATGCTACATTTTGGTTTCGATCCGAGGGCCTATATGGCTTTTGGAGACGCGCTCAACGATCTAGAAATGCTCCAACACGCTTCTTTAGCAGGCGCCATGGAAGATGGCGATCCCCGGATCTTAGCCAAGATCTCCAACCATGTCCCTAGCGTCAAGGTAGGGGGCATTTATGATTTTTTAAAAGAAAGGGGGATCTTATGAAGATCACGATGATCCAATTTCACACGCAAGCTTCGATTCGAAAAAACATCCAACATCTTCAAGACATAGAAGTCAATGACACGAATGTGATCGTGTTGCCTGAATTGTTCGCGACCTATTTCGAGAATGGAATGATCACTCAAAGCGAAAACTATGCCCAAGACCTTTATGATAGATTATCGTGTTTAGCGAAAAAGAACCATGTCTATGTAGTCGGTGGAACTATCGCGTCGAAGCATAAAAATATGTGCTTCATCTTCGATCCACAAGGAAAAGAAATCGCTGCCTATGCGAAAATGCATCTTTTACATGTACGAGCGAAAAAGGAATACAAAGAAAGCGACGTATTCGAACTTGGAAACTCGTTTTGTACCTTTGATTTGAATGGGATCCGTTGCGGGATCGTGATTTGTTATGATACACGATTCCCAGAGCTGACACGGATCTTAGCTCAAAAAGGGATCCGGATCCTCTTTGTGCCTGCAGCCTTCAACGATCAAGTAGGACCCCTTCATTGGGAAGCGCTTTTAAAGGCTCGTGCGATCGAAAACGAGATCTTCGTTGTCGGCGTTTCTCCTTATTATCGAGCGAAGAATTGTAACATGTATGGACACTCTATGATCATCGACCCCTTCGGAAGATGTATATATGAAATGAAGAATGAACAAGAAATCGCATCTGTTTCTATAGATCCTAACTATGTCGATACAATTCGAGAACGAATGCCTTTATGGGAACAGCGGCGAAACGACCTTTATGAAATTATCCAGAAATAGCAGAGCTCTATTTCTTTTTTTATTTTCTTTTCCTCCTATAGCAAAAATTTACTTACAATAAAAGCGATTTGATCAGAAATTAATTTCAATTTGTAAGGGTTTACATTTCATTTATTCTCCATATTTCTCCTATTTATGAAAGTACATTCTATTTTTATAAATTATTTTGAAAGCGATTTCTTTTCGTGTATACTCACAACTGTAATCAGAAAAGAGCGAATTGATGAGCACAAAAGATATGGATGCCCTAAAAAGCCGTCAGCGATCCGTTCCTTACCAGACTCTTGCGGCACTGTAGAGAAGAACAAAGGAATCCATGTCAACTCAGTCAAAGACATCTAAGCCATCGGAAATGAAGTTGATTTTTCAATCACTAGTCACATCAAAGAGACTTATGAATTTTGGATTCGGATCCTTTAACAACAGATCGATGACTGACTGTTCTACGATCAAAGAGGCTTTGTATGAAACGTACCTAGCATTGCTGAAGGCAATATGGCTACCCCATAAAAATTTGTCGAGTCATTTCTCGAGAACACTCTTTTATCGCGGGTGGAAACATCATCATTCGACCACAGCTGATCACAAAACATTTCGGCTAAAAATAGAAAATAAGGAGAAATAGTATGAGAGATTTAAGTAAATACCAAGGTGTTATTCCTGCGTTTTATGCTTGTTTTGATGAAAATGGTGAAATCAGTCCTAAAGCCGTGCAAGATTTGACTCGTTATTTCATTAACAAAGGAGTCAAAGGTGTCTATGTTAACGGTTCAAGTGGAGAGTGTATCTACTTGACGCCTGAACAAAGAAAAATCGTACTTGAAAACGTCATGGCCGCCAACGATGGTTCCTTAACCGTCATCGCCCATGTGGCTTGCAACTCCACTCAAGAAAGCCAAGAGCTTGCTAAGCATGCCGAATCTTTAGGTGTCGATGCGATCGCATCCATTCCTCCGATCTACTTCAAGCTGCCAGACCACAGCATCGCTAAATATTGGAACGATATTTCAGATGCTGCCCCAAATACAGATTTTGTGATTTACAACATCCCACAATTAGCTGGTGTGGCTTTGACCCCTTCGCTCTATGCCGAAATGAGAAAGAATCCTCGTGTGATTGGCGTAAAAAACTCTTCAATGCCTGTACAGGACATTCAAATGTTTGTCAATGATGGCGGAGAAGATTACATCGTATTCAATGGACCAGATGAGCAATTCATTTCTGGGCGGCTTATGGGAGCCAAAGGCGGCATTGGCGGCACATACGGAGTTATGCCTGAATTGTTCCTAAAAATGAATGAAGCCCTTGAAGCCCGTGACTGGGATCTAGCGAAAGCCATTCAATACGATGTCAACAATATCATTTATAAAATGTGTTCAGCCCACGGTAATATGTATGCGGTGATCAAAGCCATCTTAAAAGAAAACGAAGGACTTGATCTAGGCAGCGTGGCAGCTCCTTTAGCTCCACTCAACGAAGACGATGAAAAAATCGTTCATGAAGCGGCAAAAATGATTCGTGACGCGAAAGCAAAATATCTCTAAGATCAGCCAATCTGAGAATTTAACACTAAAAAAATTATAAAAGGAGAACATACAACTATGCAGGGTTTTACATTTATTGATCTGATCATTCTGATTGTTTATTTGGCCGCTGTATTGATAGCGGGTTTGTTCTTTGCCAAAAAGGATATGAAAGGCAAAGAATATTTCAAAGGCGATGGAACGATTCCTTGGTGGGTAACTTCTGTTTCGATTTTTGCGACACTGCTCTCCCCAATCTCATTTCTCTCGCTTGCCGGTAATTCATTTGCTGGTACTTGGATCATGTGGTTTGCGCAGCTTGGCATGTTGATTGCCATACCCCTTGCGATCCGTTTCTTCTTGCCTGTGTATGCAAAATTAGACATCGATACCGCCTACCACTATTTAGAGCTTCGCTTTGGCTCAAAAGCGCTAAGGATCTTAGGCGCGCTAATGTTCATCGTATACCAAATCGGACGGATGTCGATCATTATGTATTTACCTTGTATGGTTCTCGCTTCTTTGATGAACATCAATGTAAATATACTCATTATCCTCATGGGAGTGATCGCAATCATCTACTCCTATACTGGCGGTTTAAAATCCGTCTTGTGGACAGACTTCATTCAAGGATCTGTCTTGATTGTCGGCATTATCTTTGCCTTGATCTATCTCATGAGCAATATTGATGGCGGAATTGGCGCTGTATTCAATTCCTTCTGGACCGAGCATAAATTCCTTGCTCCAGACCAACCAATTTTCGACGCCAATCTGCTTCGTGATTCTGTATTCTTGATGATTTTTGGAGCCGGTCTTAATACGCTTGGTTCTTATGTATCAAGTCAAGATATCGTACAACGCTTTACAACCACGACTGATACGAAAAAGCTCAACAAAATGATGCGTGGAAATGGTATCCTTTCGATTGGATTAGCTACAGCTTTCTACTTGATTGGAACTGGATTATATGTGTTCTATCAACAAAATCCTCTACCTCCAGCAGCCGCGCAAGACCAGATTTTCGCTTCTTATATCGCCTTTGAACTCCCCGTGGGGATCACCGGATTATTGCTTGCTGCCATTTATGCAGCCGCTCAATCTACACTTTCAACAGGTTTAAATTCCGTAGCTTCTTCATGGGCGCTGGATATCCAATCCCGCTTATCGAAAAAGGAGCTTAGCTTTGAAAAACAAACCAAAATCGGACAATATGTATCTTTATTTGTCGGTATCTTCTCTATTGTCGTCGCGATCGTGCTTGCTGGAGGGGGCGTTACTTCCGCTTACGAATGGTTCAACGGCTTTATGGGTCTAGTTCTTGGTATTCTTGTTGGGATCTTTATTCTTGGCGTCTTCTTCCGTTCCGCCAATGCGGCAGGTGCCTTTGCCGGATTTGCAGCCTCAACGATTGTAATGATCATCGTCAAGTATGTCATGACAGACGTATCGATCTGGTCTTATTCTTTGATTTCGATCCTCGTCTGCTTAGCGGTCGGACTGCTTGTAAGCTGGATCTACAACAAAACAACTGGCAAAGCTTATCCTGCTCCACGATTTACGGTCTATCATGATTTCAAGAAAGGTTTGATCAGCGAAGAACAAAAAGAAAGATCCCGAGCGCGATCTGTCTAATGAAACGAGGAAAACACAATGATTCATGGAAAAACTTCACGTCCCGATTCTTACGGAACGCTCGAGACTAGTGTGCAAGAAGTTCTCGACTATCTTGAAAACAACGATTTGGCTGCTCTTGAAAATGGTAGCCATGTAATCGATGGCAATCGATTGTTCGTCAACATCGTAAGCTATCCAACGACAAGTCCGGAAAACCGTTTTTGGGAAGCACATAAAGACTATCTTGATGTTCATGTCCCAATTGAAGGAACAGAACAGATCGATCTCAACTTTCTTGAAGATCTTGAAGTAGGCGAATATAAAAAAGAAGAGGATTTTCAGGCCGCCTTTGGTCCGGCGCGAATGCACGCTATTTTAAAGCCTGGTGATTTCCTCGTCTGCTATCCGCAAGATGCGCACCGTACAGCGATAGCTGTCGATGGAAAGCCAGAACAAATTCGAAAAGCTATTTTCAAAGTGCGCATCGGCTAAACTTTCAGGCGTTTGAATTCCATTCAGGCGCCTATTTTCATTCTCTTTGAACCCAACGAAACCCGAACACAGAAAGGAAGATGATATACTATGAAAAGAAACAGATTCATCTGTATTGATATTGGAGGTACAGCCATTAAATATGGAGTACTTGACAGTAATGGAGAAATCGTTCTCATTCGTGAAACACCCACCTATGCGATCGAAGGCGGTCCTGCTCTAGCAAAAAGAATATACGGCTTATGCGAAGAGCTGCTAGAAGAAGTTTCCGATATTCAAGGAATCGCCATCTCTTCGGCAGGAGTCGTAGATACAAATCGCGCTTGTATCATTCATGCTTCCGATGCGATCCCGAATTATGCAGGAACAAGCTTTAAAGATACGCTTGCCCCATTTGGATTGCCTGTAGAAGCAGAAAACGATGTCAATTGCGCAGGTCTTGGCGAATACGTTTCTGGCAGCGCCAAGAATGCTCGTCTTGCACTTATCTTAACAATTGGAACAGGCATTGGCGGTTGTTTCATTGAAGATGGAAGATTGCTTCATGGCAATTCGTATTCAGCTTGCGAAGTCGGTTATCTTCCGTTTGAAGAGGAAACATTCCAAGATCTCGCTTCAACAAGCGCTTTATGTCGTTTTGTCGCAGAACGAAAAGGAGGCCAGCTAGATCGATGGAATGGCCGAAGGATCTTTGAAGAATCCGCGAAAGGCGATCCAATATGTCAAGAAGAAATCGAACGGCTAGGCAAGCGATTAGGGAAAGGAATCGCGATGCTTTGTTATATTCTCAATCCTCAAATCGTTGTGCTTGGCGGAGGGATCATGTCACAAGAAGAAAAGCTTCGTCCTTGGATCGAAGAAGGCTTCAAACAAGCTTCGATCCCCTTGATTGCCAATTCGACCACGATTCGCTTTGCCAGTCATCAAAATGCAGCCGGAATGAAAGGGGCTCTTGTTCATTTTCTGCAAAAACATCCTGAGCAAGCTTGAATGAAAGTTGATTTATGGTGTACAGTCGCATGAATCTGGATCCGCGCCAACGCCAGGAGGTTCTATGATGATGGAATATACTGAAAAATCGGCTCTTCCTCTGATCGAGTCGACCTATGAAGACCTGACTGCGACCGAAAAACAGGTCGCCGATTACTTTTTAGAAAAAAACGAACTCCATGATTTTTCTTTAAAACATGTTGCAGCTATTTTAAACGTATCCGAAGCCACTCTAGTGCGCTTTTCAAAAAAAATTGGTTTTAAAGGCTATCGGGAATTCATTTATCAATACGAAAAAAGCCTTGCTGCTTCCAAACCGAATGAAAATGTCACTGAGTCCTCCTTGCAAGTGCTCAACGCCTATCAAGATCTTCTTACCAAAACATATAGTTTGATTCGAGAAGAACAAATTGGAGCCTGCGCAAAGATGATCTCGCAAGCTAATCGTATCTATGTGATGGGAATAGGTTCTTCGGGCTATGCAGCTCGAGAAATGGCTTACCGCTTTATGCGAGTCGGGCTTGATATTGAGGCCTTTGACGATATTGATATGATCCGTATGATTTCTGTCTTTCGAAAGGAAAGCGATCTCGTAATAGTTCTCTCTCTTTCAGGAAGCCGGCAAGAGCTTTTAGAGTCTCTTCGAGTTTCTCACGAACGAGGAGCAAAAACGATGATGATCACTTCGAGCCGTTATGAATATTTAAACGATTTTGTGGATGAAGTCATTGTGGTTCCTTCCCTACTTCATCTCAATCATGGCAATTTGATATCGCCTCAATTTCCGCTGCTTGTCATGATCGATATTCTTTATGCGGCTTGCATGCGCTATAATCGAGACGAAAAGCGCAAATTTCATGAGAAGACGGTCGAAGTGATCGACCGTTCCGGGCAAATGGTAGAATAGGAGTGGAAAACAATGATACAAAAAAAACGAATTCTCTGCTATGGAGACTCTAATACATGGGGATTTTCGCCGTATGATGGACATAGACAAGCAAGACGCTGGACTCGGCTTCTAAATCTAGATCAGACAGAAATCATTGAAGAAGGCCTCAACAGCCGAACAGCGATCGGTTACGATATCTTTCAGCCTCATAAATGCGGCTATCCTGATTTTATCCGGGCCCTTCAAACCCATTCGCCTTTAGATCTTGTGATCGTTATGCTTGGAACGAATGATCTAAAAGCTTGCTATCACTATCCTGCTGTACAAATCGCCAATGGCCTCCGCGCTTTTGTTCGTGAATTTCTGAACCCTACCTTATGGGAATCTAGTTCTATGCCGCAGCTGATGATCGTAGCCCCGATCCTTTTGGGAGAACAGATTCCTGTATTGGGCGGAGTGGCAGCTGGATTCAACGAGTATTCACTCGAACAATCCAAGCTACTTTCCAGCGAGATCCAAAATGCGATCGCTCCATATCCGGTTCATTTCTTCGATGCTTCTACGATCGCTTTCGCAAGCGAAGCGGACGGTTTGCATATGGATGAAGAGAATCATCAAAAGCTTGCTTTTGCCTTACGAAAAGCGATCCTAGATATCCTTCCAGAATAAAAGAGTCCAAAGAGAAACAATATTTCTCTTTTTGGACTCTTTTTATTGAATATGCTTTTTGATCTAATTTTTATCCGATTCTACGATTTTCCTTGCCGCATACACGCCCGAGGCGCTCGCGTGCGAAAGAGAATGCGTCACGCCGGAACAATCCCCGATCACATACAAGCCAGGCACGATAGTTTCTAGATTTTCATCCACATCGACTTTCATATTATAAAATTTGACTTCCACTCCATACAACAGCGTATCGTCGCTCGCGGTTCCTGGACATACGCGATCGAGCGCCTCGATCATTTCAATGATATCGTCCAATTGCCGTTTTGGGATCACGAGCGATAGATCGCCTGGCGTCGCTTCCATAGTTGGAGTGATAAATCCTTTCGCGATCCGATCTGGAGTGGAGCGTTGTCCGCGGATCAAATCTCCAAAACGTTGAACGATGACACCACCACCCAACATATTCGATAGACGCGCGATCGACTCTCCATATTGATTCGATTGATGAAACGGTTCGGTAAAATGGTTCGAGACCAAAAGCGCAAAGTTCGTATTCTCTGTATAGAGGGCAGGATCTTCGTAGCTATGCCCATTGACCGTAATGATGCCATTGGTATTTTCGGAGACGACAACCCCATGCGGATTCATACAGAATGTCCGTACTTTATCTTGATAACGTTTGGTCCGATAGACGATTTTCGATTCATACAACGCATCCGTCATATCGGAAAAAACATCGTATGGGACCTCTACGCGGACGCCAATATCGATTCGTGAAGATTCAGTAGGAATCGAGAGCGATCTACAGATCGTTTCCATCCATTTCGATCCAGACCGTCCTGTGGATATGATCACTTGCTTCGCAAAGTATTCCCCTTTCGAGCTTGTGATAAGAAAGCCTTCCGCTTCTTTTTGGATCGATTCTACATACGTATGAAATTGGAAGTCGACATGCTCGTGTAAGTTTTGATACAAGTTTTCCAGCACGATATAGTTGATGTCTGTCCCTAAATGCCGGACTTTGGCTTTGAGAAGATGAAGATCGTTCTGCAAGCAGAGCTTTGCGATTTCAGGATGCTCATTGGCGAACATCCGGCTTTCGCTCCCTCCATTTTCCATATTGATCGAATCGACATATTCCATCAGTTCAATAGCTTCTTTGGCTCCGACATATTCATACAGATCCCCGCCAAATTCATTGGTGATATTGTATTTTCCATCAGAAAACGCGCCAGCTCCCCCAAATCCATTCATGATCGAGCAAGATGGACAGTTGATACAAGACTTGATCTTTACTCCATCGATCGGGCACTTTCTATGTTCGAGAGCGCTTCCCTTTTCTAAAACGACAACAGAACGTTCCGGAGCTAGTTTATTGAGTTCATAGGCGGCGAATATTCCTCCAGGTCCGGCACCTATGATTGCGATATCATATTGTTTCATAGATTCATTTCCCCCTTGATTGACAAACCTGAACTATATTACGCACTTTATTGTGGATTGTCAATAAGAATTTTATACGTTCCAATCTTCGATCTTTATAGGATAAAATCCATCGTTAGAAAGAGCATAAATTTCTTGAAAGCCGCTCATTTTGGCTAACGATAAACAATCTTCATATCCGCGATCAAGGTCAAAACGATTGTGACAGTCCGTGTTGATGCAAATTTTTCCGCCCTTCTCTTGAATATATTTGAGCAGTTGTAAATGAGGATACGGCTTTGTTCGATAGCCTCTTGCGATCGCTCCTGTGTTCATTTCGATGATCTTATCGTTTAGGATAGCAGTATCGATCGCGTCTTTGGCAAGCTCAAGATAGGCTGGATCTTCAAAATCGAAATAGGCGTTGTTTTCATTGTATTTGCTGATGAGATCAATGTGTCCGATCACATCGACCTCATCTCGTGAAGCGACTTCTTTTACAGCTTCATAATAATCGGCAGCCATTGCGAGCATATCATCGGCATACCAATCGTGTAAGATTTGTTCGAAGCGAGCTCTTGAATAATCGATTGGCGCGACTTCACCATTTTTTTCTAAAAAATGAACGCTGCCAATAATATATTCATACTCGTCATGCGAAAAGCGCTTTCCGATCGAGTCTTCTTCAATACCTAAATATAAAGTGATTCGATCACCATATTTTTCTTGAGCTGAAAATATATCGTTACGATATTTGCTTTCTCTTTCATCATCCATCGAACATGGATCGAAAAGAATGTTGTTGCCATGTCCCGAAAATCCTAATCCATCAAAGTTTCGATTGATCGCTTCCAGGACCATTTCTTCTACGGAATCCTTTCCATCACAATATAGGGTGTGAGTGTGCAGATTTTGTTTCATTAAAGTTCTTTCCTTTCTCTCATTCCTAGTATACGCTAAAAAAAAGAGCTTGTTTGACAAGCTCAAAAACTACGCATCCAATTCAGAAAGGAAGGTGTATAAATAGGTTCCTTTTCCTTGGATCTCGATGTTTTTAGTTCCAGCGTCAATAAAGAACGTATCGCCTTTGCTTGCTGGAATTTCGCCTCCATCGCTGTTGATGACAGCCTCACCTTCGATCATGACGATCGAACCGAATGAATCCTCATCTTGGTCGATTTTAACTGTGCCGTTCAATTCTGTCTTGAATGTGGTGAAGACATCGGAATTGGCGAGCATGACTGTTTTTGCGTTTCCGTCTTCGATCACTTCTTGCTGCGCTTCTTTTTCTACATCCGCTACATCCATCGTGATGGCGTCGAGCACTTGCTCGAAGCTAAATTCCTTCAATGGGGAATCTTGTTGGATACTGATATACTGAATATCGTCTCCGATCGCAAATACAGTGCCTGGTTCAATCAAAAACGCGTCTCCTGCCTTGACGGCAAAGGAACGAATCAAATCTTGGAGCGTTCCGTTTTGGATCTTTTCCACCATCTGCTCCCGTTCGATCTTTTCGTTCAATCCACAATAGAAAACCGCATCCTCTTTTGCGCTCAAGACGTAGATCAAGTTTACTTTTTCTGGATCGGGATTTACTTGGATCGCGCTTACATTTTGATTGTCGACCATTTTGATCGTGATTGGAAAGTAATCGAATTCTTTCGCGATGGTGCCAGCTGCTTTTCCATCTGTGTCTTTGATGTATTGACCTAACGTGATCCCTGCATCTTTTCCAGTTGTCAGCAGCGATTGATGATCACCATTTGCGCAAAGCTCCCACGTTTGAGCGATCTTATCGGTTTCGTTTTTGGCTTTTTTGCCATATTCCTTTAATTTCGTTCCGCCCCATTCAAAGCTTTCAACGTCGGGTGATAATTTGTAGATACCCATATTCTGTTACCTCGATTCCTATCCATTTGGATTCACTTCTTGAAAAGAACACGTCTTTTCAAGTTACAACTATCATAGAAGACTCTTTGCTCAATTTCATGTGTGCTGACTGTAAAAAATAGTTTTCTTACATCGATTCTCGTGAGCGTAACAATAGGAAATTTGATCTCGTTTCTTTATAGTAAAAGGGCAGGAGGATAGGATCATGACAACATTTTTAGGAAATCCAGTAACTCTAGAAGGCACTCGCTTGAGCGCAGGCGAAGAAATGCCAAACTTTACCGTAACAACGACCGATCTTACCGATATTCAACCGATGGAGAAGCGTGGCAAAAAGATCATTCTAGCTGTGCCTAGCGTCGATACGGCTGTCTGCTCGATGGAACTTGCCAAATTCATGAACTTGATCAAAGGACAAGATGAAGTGGAAGTCATTTCCGTCAGCATGGATCTGCCTTTCGCTTTGACAAGATGGTGTCAAGCCGAAAATAATAAGCAGCTCTTGACAACAAGCGATTATAAAGATCGCGATTTCGCGAAAAAAACGGGCACGTATATGAAAGAAAACGGCTTATTGGCCCGTAGCGTCTTCGTTACGGATGAAGATGGCGTGCTTACCCACGTTCAATATGTGGATGAAGTAAGCGAAGAGCCCGATTATGATGCAGCGCTCATCGCTGCTGGATTAAAAAAATAATCAAAAAAAAGAGGTCTCGCCTCTTTTTTTTATATTGTCTGGATCGAATTTTTTCCTTGAAGTGGATACAGTGTCGAAGGTTCGTTGGCCGAGTGCCAAGTTTTATGGATCACATTGCTGGCTGGATCTTGAAACGCTTCTTCAAAATATTCCCAAAACTCGCCAGGCGTTACGATTCCATGACTTTTATGAATAGCAGGATCGATCGAATGAAGGATCCGCGTAGCGAATAGCGAACAATTTGTGCCTAAGATCCAATAGGTTTTCCATTCTCCTCCATAAAACTTTCGATAATGACAATGGGTCCGATACCACAAGCGATTGGAATAATCCTCTAAATAGGGTTCGACTTTCAGCGATGGATCTTTTTTTAAGTCGACTTCTAAAGGACAATCCCAAGGATAGCTCGAAGCGAAGACGTGTTGGAGGATCTTGGAAAGCTTTTCTTCTTGTTCTGGACTTAGATGAAGACCATACTCGAACAAGGTGCTTTCTTCATAAATGCAACAATTGTTGATGTATTCATCCGCATTGACCGAAAAGAATATGCCGGGGCCAAGAGTCCGAAACAGCTTTTCTTCGGCTTTATCATAATTCCCGTACGAATACATCGTTCCATTATGAGCCAGAGTCATATGTCCAAAGCGATGATCCCCGCTCAAGCCCGTGTGAATAAAAACACGCAAATTGACTTTTTGATCGTTTTTGATCTCGTTAAAATCGATCGGGTGTTTATTGGCTTTAAAGCTGAGCATTTTTTCTAATACGATCGAAGGCAAGATCGAAACGATCGCGACAGGCAATGCCGACCAGAATCGAAAAGAATAAAAACGCGACGTTTGCGGTTTCGAGAAAAAGAACAGTTCCAAGATCATTTGACAGCCCTGCATGGCTAAATAGAAACCAACAAAATATTGGATCAAATCGAGATCTTGTGAACGCTGTAAATAGGAGGCGATCGCCAATCCCATATAAATAAGCGTCCACAACAGATCATACCATAGCGTATTAGAGCGATCGTTAAAATCAAGGATCGCTTGAACGCCAAATCCGATCGCGTTGATTCCCATATAGATACTGAAGATCAAGATGACAAGTTCGTACCCGATCGAATGATGGAGCCACAAAAACAAAGAAAATAAACTGATCAAGATCGCTTCAAAGAGCGTGATCCCCCGCTTCTTGACGAAGACTTGATACCATAAAACAAGCGAAGAGATCGTCGTGATCGCGGCGCATACATAAAATAAGATATTGGCATTGAAGCGAGGCGCGAGCAAGCAAGAGAATCCAGCGATAAAGAAGACGATCGCCACCAATAGCTCGATTTTTCTTAACAGTTTCATACGAAAGAATTCTCAAGTCTTTCTAGCCAAATCTCGCATCCCTGTCTGATTTGCTCATAACTCTTTTCAAAATCGCCTGTATACCATGGATCGGCGATGCTTTCGTTGTCTAGAAGCAAATGGATCTTGTGCTCGGGATTTTGAGGAAGGATCCGTTTGATATTTCGCTGGTTGTTAGGATCCATTACTAAAATCAAGTCGAATAAAGCATAATCTTTCTTTTTCACTTGGCGGGCAGGATGGTATTCAAAAGGAATGTGATGCTTTTTTAATACCGCTTTTGCGGGAGGATATAGATCGTTTCCGATCTCTTCTTGGCTCGTGGCGGCAGAATCGATATAATATTGGTCGCTCAAGCCTTCTTTTTTAACGAGATCTTTCATGATGAATTCAGCCATAGGAGAACGACAAATGTTCCCATGACAAACAAAAAGGATCTTTTTCATAACATAACCTCATTTCATTTCTATTATTGTACATGAAAAGACCTATAATTCAGAACAGAATACTTAAAGGAAGACGTTTCGCAACGGTTGAATAAGTATCTAACTTGCCTTAAGGTTTCAAAACAACGAAAATAGAATGAGAACGAGGTGATTAGAATGAGTACTTTTTTCCAACGTGTTGGTCAAGATCTAGAAAAGGCCAAAAAATCTTTTGATTCGTATTTATCCAATATCGATGGAGACACCCAAGCAAAACAACTAAAGGAAGAACAAGAAAAAGCGGTTGCCAAGATTTCAGAACAATTGATGGCAAACTTATCCAAAGATGGATTGAGTCAAGAGCAGCTTTCAGCCTTTCAAAAAGAGCTCGATCAAGCGCTCAACGCCTTAAAAGAACAATGTTTTGAAAGCGGATTTTCAGAAGGCTATTACCAAGGCGCGTTGACTGGATCTTCCGAATTCGAATAATAGGAGGTTAAACAATGAACCAAAAACAACTTGAACAAATGAAATTAAAGAAAGGATTTATTGCGGCTCTCGACCAAAGCGGAGGAAGCTCGCCAAAAGCCCTGAAGGCGTATGGGATCGATCAAGATCAATATAATAACGATGAAGAAATGTTTGATCTGATGCATCAAATGCGTACCCGCATGATCAAATCCCCTTCCTTTAGCGGCGACAAGATCTTAGGGGCTATCTTATTTCAAAATACGATGGATCGCAAAATCGATGGAAAATATACTCCTGATTTCTTATGGGAAGAAAAAGGAATCATTCCATTTTTGAAAGTGGACAAAGGTCTTGAACCCGAAAAAGAGGGCATTCAGCTAATGAAGCCGATCACAGATTTGACCCAAACGCTCGAACAAGCTCAAAAGCGCAATATTTTTGGAACAAAGATGCGTTCTGTCATTCACGCTGCCAATCCAGAAGGGATCAAGAAAATCGTCGATCAACAATTTGAATATGGTCGTCAAATCGCCGATGCCGGTTTCGCTCCGATTTTAGAGCCTGAAGTGGATATCACGATCCCAGACAAAAAAGAAGCCGAAGCGATCTTAAAAGATGTGATCGAAAAACATTTGAAAGATTTGCCAGAAAATGAGTTGATCATGCTTAAATTATCAATCCCGACTGTTCCTGGACTTTATTCCGAAATCATGAAAGATCCGCACGTCGTTCGTGTCGTAGCGCTTTCAGGTGGTTATACAAGAGAAGAAGCGAATAAAAAGCTGGCCGAAAATCCGGGCTTGATCGCAAGCTTCTCAAGAGCGTTAGCCGAAGGACTAAGTGCGAACCAAACAGAAGAAGAATTCAATAAAACAATGAAGCATTCTGTCGACGCGATCTTTGAAGCTTCGATCAAATAATATTTCTATTGCTTTACTTATATAAAAATTCTGATACGATAATAAGTGAAAGACAGGAAGATCTATATTAGAAAGAGAAGGCAGACCTTCGTTACAACACTTCCGTATCGATCTGATCTGTCTAAAAAAAGAGCGCTTGCTCTTTTTTTATTTGCTTTCTCCTTTTTGGATAAAATCGACTAGACCTTCATACGAAATTTGGCCAACCGTATCTAAAACAGGTTTGCCATCTTTGACAAAGATGAATGTCGGCGTTCCTTGCACATTGAACGCATCGCACAATTCTTCATTTTGATCGACGTCCGCTTGCGCGATCACGACTTGTTCAAATTGCTCGGCTGCTTGTTCTACATCGGGCTGCATCGCTTGGCAATGCGGACACCAAGTCGCAAAAAATTCTACCACGACATTTGGATATTCATGGACGATCCTCTCATAATCTTGTACCCCTTGAATTTGAAATAAACTCATTGCATTTGATCTCCTTTATTATATATTTCCATACTAAACCGAATGAGGCCCTACGACTATTCCATTGCTTCCTAGAGTTGCTTCAATGCGATTTACTTTCATCGTATCGGTATCCAAGATCATAAAACCGGTCGCTGTCTTATTTCTGGGGCGGATCAAAGAACCAGGATTCAAAAATAAGATCCCTTCCCTTTTTTCTTGTAGGGGCGTATGCGAATATCCAAATACAACGATGTCGCACGCTTCTTTTTGAGCTAGGTCGGCAAGTTGATCGATCCTCGTCTTCGCTTCAAAAAGATCACCATGCACTAGAAGGATATGATGCTTTCCTATTTCGATGATTTGCTGGCAAGGAAACTTTCTGTTCGCTTTTCGATCGACATTCCCAGCTACGACTTTCCAGCCATTCGTTGGAATGTCGTCAAGATCTCCAGCATGTAAATATAGATCCATGTCAGGATACTTTTTTTTGAGTGCGTCCATCCATACTTGACTTTTTTGATGGGAATCGGAAGCGATCAAGATCTTCATTCATTCTCCTTTTTGATCTTGATCGTCAATACAATTTCTACAACGATGCAAGCGACCAAAATAAATAGATACAAAAGATGAGGAATATAGTTTCTTAGAAGCATTGCGATGCAGGTAACAAGAACCGCCCCCATAAGAGAGTGAATGGAGCTAGGATCTGTTACTTCCTTTCCTTCCAAAGCGGCGATCTTGTTTTTCATGTTCAGGCCTGCCTTCCACAATACATAAAACAATCCCAACAACAGCGCCGAGAAAACAAAAAAATACCATTGTTTTATTTCTTGGAACGCGAACATTTCGACATAGAAGCAGATCAATTCCACTAACCCTGCCCCTAAAAACATGTTTCTGATCTTTTTATACTGCAAGATCTTGGATTCTAGATCTGTATACAATTGAAATGGACCGTATTGAGCTTTTCGTTTTGCCAAGAACCAAAAACCCCACGTACAGATCACATTGATCTTATTGTCTTTGAGAAGCTCTCGATATTCTTTGGAAAGAATGAATCCATGATCGTTGAGATCCGCTTCATACAACCATTCGCCTGGCAAACAAGGCTTGAATGAATAAAACCCACCTTTAAAATCGGTGCATTCCCATCCTTGCTCAGTCATTTCGTTGAGCCATTTCACTTCTTCATCTTTATCAAAATACAGCTTAAACTTCTTCATGCTCTTTCTCCTTCTTTTTTGCGTTGGCGACAAGTTCCTCGAGTCGATTGACTTCGGCAGAAAAAATTTCTTTTCCTAATGGTGTGATCACATACTCTTTTTTATTGCGGCTATCGTTCGTATCGGCATACAGCCGGATCCACTTTTTTTTCAGCAGTGTTTTGATGGCTCCATATAATGTGCCTGCGCCCATGATCACTCTTCCATTGGTCAGAGTTTCGACTTCTTTAATGATCCCATAGCCATGATTTGGCGTATGGAGCGCTAACAAAATATAGAAGATCGATTCAGTTAATGGTTGTTGTGGTTCATTGCCCATTGTATCACCTCTCAATATATCATTTATCGTTATATCTGCCCATAGTATATCGTCTAACGATATATATTGTCAATAAAAAAGTCTGCATTCACAGACTTTCGATTACATTCGTATAAAGCTTGTATCTACAAGGTGGTGTTCCATTGGTGGCAGCGCGATTTGAAGCGTTTCGCGCAGCACATCCTCGACTGTATGGACGGGAATGATTTCTAATTTTGATTTTACGGATTCTGGCACTTCTTTCAAATCAGCGCGATTATCCCAAGGAATCAAGACTTTTGTGATGCCGGCTCTTTGAGCGCCGAAGAGTTTTTCTTTCAATCCGCCAATCGGAAGCACATCGCCGCTAAGTGAAAGCTCGCCTGTCATCGCGATCTTTGAATCGACTGGTTTGTTGAGGGCAAGCGAGGCGAGCGCGGTGAACAAGGTGATTCCTGCGCTTGGTCCATCTTTTGGCGTCGCTCCTGCTGGAACGTGGATATGAATATCTCGTTGTTCGAAGCTCATCATATCGAGTGGCAGTCTTGATTTGAGGACGCTAAGAGAAATGCGAGCGGATTCTTTCATCACATCGCCTAGTTGGCCCGTAATGATCGTTTGTCCATTTCCTGGCATATCGGTGGTTTCGATAAAGAGCACTTCTCCGCCAACAGGAGTCCAGGCAAGGCCTGTCACGACACCTGCAGGATTGGCTTCTTTGACTTTTTCATGGCGGCGTTTATTGGAGCCAAGGATATCTTCGAGATTTTCCTTTTTGATCGTGATGGATTCTGTTGAATCGATGAGTTGTTCAGATCGGGCTCGCGCGATTTGGGCGATGCGTTTTTTGAGTCCGCGGCATCCCGCTTCCATCGTATATTCTTCGATGATCGATTCGATCGCATCATCTTCGATCATTAGTCTTGATTCGTCGATTCCATGCTCTTTCAAAACTTCCGGGATCAAGTGATCTTTAGCAATGTGAAATTTTTCTTCCGAAGTGTAGCTTGTGATCTCGATAACTTCCATTCGATCCAGCAAAGGAGCTGGGATCGTATCAAGCGAATTGGCCGTTCCGATAAAGAAGACGTTCGATAAATCGAATGGCAAATCTAAATAGTGATCGGTGAACGTATCGTTTTGTTCAGGGTCAAGCACTTCGAGCATAGCTGCGGCCGGATCGCCAGAAAATCCGCCTTGCATCATCTTATCCATTTCATCCAAGATCATGACTGGATCGTTTGTTCCTGCTCGTTTGATTGCTTGTAGGACGCGTCCAGCCATCGCTCCTACATACGTTCTACGATGGCCACGGATCTCGGATTCGTCTCTGATGCCGCCTAAAGACATTCTCGTATATTCTCTTCCGAGCGCTTTGGCGATCGATTTTCCTAACGATGTCTTTCCTGTTCCAGGAGGGCCTACAAGCAGCAAGGCAGAGCCTTTGTTTGAGTTTTTTAAGCGCATGATCGCTAGATGCTGAATGATGCGTTCTTTGACTTTGTCCATGCCATAATGACGTTCGTTCAAGATCTTTCTCGCTTCTTTAAGATCGGCGAAGTGAATTTCTTCTTCTTTCCACGGCAAGGAGAGCGCGAAGTCAAGATAATTGCGGAGCACATCTTGTTCTGTACCCGGTTGTGCGGCAGTTTCTAGCTTCTTCGCGTCCTCCAAAAGTGATTTTTTAACTTCCTCGCTCGCTTCGAGTGCCTGGATGCGCTGAACATAGCTCTCTTTCTGTTCTCCATCTTCGTTTTCTTCGTTCAATTCTTTTTGAATCGTTTCCAACTGTTTTCTAAGCGCTTGCTGGCGGTAGTATTTATTGGCTTCGTTCGAGAACTTTTCGTTCATTTGTAAGTTGAGTGCCAAGATCTCTTTTTGACGCAGCAGCAAGTCGATAAATTGCAGACTTCTTTGTTTGAGACTTGTCTGGACTAACAGTTCATTTCTTTCGTTTTGAGAGAGTGGCATGTATTGAGCCAAGAATGTGATGAGCTGATTGATGTCCGTATAACTATCTGTCCGATTAGCGATCCACTCTCCTCCACGGAACGAAGCGCTCATTTCGCGAACTGTGTCTTTGATATAGGTGAGCATGTCGATGATCGAGCGTTCGCTAAGATCCTCTTCTTCATAAGCAATCTCGTAAGTGCATGATGGATAGCGCCCATCGAACACTTGGTTTGTCGAAATGCGATCAAGCGTGCGCGCTTTGACCATCGTTTCGTTGTGCTCGTTCTCATATACGCTTACGATTTCGCAAGTGACCCCGGTCCGATAGAAATCGGAAGCTTCCCAATGATCTTTATGCGCTTCTCCCTTAACAGGAAGAGCGACGAATGTTCCATAGTTGAGTCGTTGTATATCGTGTTTGTTTAGATTTTTAAATTGTATCGTAGTGCCTGGCAATAGGAGCGTGCCTAATACAGGCAATACAGGAGCTGAAAATGTTTGATTTTCGTATTCCATAATTTCCTCTCTTTCCAGTACTCAAATTTCGTTTCTGAGTCTAGTATCATTATCACATTAAGTATGTTTTTTGTCAATACTTCTAGTTTTAATACCTAATATTTTTTTTATATTTAATCATCTTTTTGATAATTGGGCTCAATTTGTGTTAAAGTTTACTCGAATGAAAGGATGATTGGATGAAAAAGCTCATCGTTTATGCGAGCGAAGATTGTTCGATGCGCTACGCTTGTCGGGCGATCGAGGGAAAATGGAAACTTCCGACGATCTACGTTTTGAGTGTCAATGGAACGCTTCGCTATAATGAGTTGAAAAGAGCTCTTGGGATCACGAATATGATGCTTTCAAACACGCTGAAAGATATGGAGCAGGAGGGGTTGATCGTACGCCATCAATATAATGAGATCCCTCCTCGGGTAGAATATTCGTTGACGGAAATATCTTTAAAGCTTTTGCCGATCTTGAAAGAATTTTCCGAATGGGGTTCTTTGTTGATGGAGGAAGAGAAAGATCTTGCGGATCAAGAAAATACATAGTTTTTCTTGCTTGGAGTGAAGTTTAAAGCCTATTATTAAAATAGAACATACATAGCAGAAAGGATCTATGATAATGGCAAAATCAAAAGTTTATTTTACAAAAGACACTGGATCGAAAAATTTAGTTCGTTTGTATGAAAAATTAGGCAAAGAACTAAAAGGAAACGTGGCCGTGAAGCTGCACTCAGGCGAGCGGGGCAATCAAAACTATTTGCGTCCTGAGTTTGTTAAACCGATCATCGATCATGTAAATGGCACAGTGGTCGAATGCAACACGGCGTATGGACATGACATGGGTGGTCATCGTTTCAATACCGCAAGCCATATGAAGGTCATGAAAGAGCATGGCTGGAGCGAGAATTTTGACATTGATATTTTGGATTCAGAAGGGCCTGATCTTGTTTTAGAGGTTCCGAAAGGAAACATTCTAAAAGAGAATTTTGTGGGCAAAGATTTGAGCAAATACAATAGCCTGCTTGTTCTTTCGCATTTTAAAGGGCATCCGATGGGTGGTTATGGCGGCGCTTTGAAACAGTTGTCGATCGGTTGCGCTTCTTCGGCTGGAAAATGCTGGATCCACTCGACTGGTCAGTCGACCGATATCAAGGACGCTTGGGAAAAAGAGATCGATCACGACGAGTTTTTAGAGGCGATGGCAGAAGCTGCTGAAACGGTTCATGACTATTTCAAAGACAATGTGGTGTATATCAACGCTTTGGTCAACTTGTCTGTAGATTGTGATTGTTGCCATGTGGCGGAAGATCCTTGCATGAAAGATATCGGGATCATGATTTCGACAGATCCTGTAGCGATCGATCAAGCTTGTATCGATATGGTGTATAACTCGAAAGATCCTGGTCGTGATCATTTTGTTGAACGTGTAGAATCTAGAAATGGTCGGCATACGATCGATACGGCTGCTAAGCTAGGGTATGGAAGCAAAGAATACGAATTGATCGATATTGATGAAGAGAATTAAGAAAAGGACGCGAAGGCGTCTTTTTTTGATCTATCTTGTTTTTATAAAAAGTTAAACGCTTTCATTGCGTTTCTTTAAGAAAGTCTTTAGAATGTATCGTGAAAGAAGGTATTAGTATGAGACTTGAAAATAAAGTAATCATTGTGACGGCTTCAACGCGCGGCATTGGTTTAGCGATTTCGAAAGCGTGCGCGAAAGAAGGGGCGCATGTGTATATGGCTGCACGAAGAGTGGAAGCGACACAAGAAATTGCCGATGAACTCAATGCTCAAGGAGGCCATGTTAAAGTCGTCTATTGCGACGCTTACGATCACGCTTCTTATCATTCGATGGTTCAGACTGTCATCGAGCAAGAAGGAAAGATCGATGTTCTTGTAAACAATTTTGGAACGAGCGATCCAACAAAGGATAAAGATATCGAAGGCACAGATTTTAGTGATTTTATCGCGACGATCGACGTCAATTTAGCAAGCGTATTCATCACTTCGCAAGAAGTGATTCCCTATATGAAAAAAAACGGAGGCGGAAGCATTGTCAACATTTCTTCGATTGGTGGATTGATCCCAGATATTTCTCAGATCGCGTATGGAACGAGCAAGGCTGCGATCAATCATTTGACGAAAGATATCGCTGTTCAAGAAGCGAGAAATAATATTCGCTGCAACGCGGTATGTCCAGGAATGACAGCGACTGACGCGGTCGCCAACTCCCTATCGCCAGAATTCAGAGACTTTTTCTTGAAACACATTCCGATCCAGCGGATGGGTCATCCAGAAGAGATTGCCGCTCTTGTGGTTTATTTTGCCAGCGATGAATCTGCATATACAACTGGTCAGATCGTCGAAGTTTCTGGTGGCTTTGGTTTGCCGACTCCTATTTTTGGCGATCTTGCAAGTGGAACTTTAAAGCGATAAAAAAAGCTCTAACGAGCTTTCATTAGACTATGGATATTTAGAGGATCTGCAGTCTTTTTCTTTTATTATCGATATTTGGAAGAATCAGATCGCAATCACATATAAAAAGCGCTTCATTTCCAAGCAATGAATTCCTCTTACATGTTCTATGTGCATTTTTACTTTATATAAAGCAGTTTTACATTTTTCTAGGGGAAAATATGACTGTATTTCACACTTTTCTAGGGGAAAGATTAAAAGAAGACGCCAATATAGACATCTCCTTAAAGAATTTTTCTTCCTACATTATCCATTTTGATCATTATTTTTTTATTCTTTGTTCTATAATTTTAAAAAGGAGAATCCGATGAATACTTTATATGAAACTTTATCTGCACTCATTTTTTTGATCATATACGCATCTTTACGAAAGAAAAGAGGAAGTTGGATCTTTTTGATTTTTGCATCGTTAGCGCCCGTCATTCATATTATGTTTGTCAATCGATTCATCTCGAATGTACCTCTTGTTTATGGTGAACTTTGTTTATGGATTGCCGGCATGATCGTCCCGTTTTACACTTTTAAAAGGATCTGGCTATCTATTTTTTATGGAGTGTTGAATCTTCTTTCTTTGCCTGTCACGATCCTTGTCGGAATGCAATATGGAGAGTCGGCGATCCAATATAAGATCATTTCTTTCCTTTTAATTCTTTGGATAGGTCTGAATACGATCTTGTTGTTGAGAATGATGAAAAAACATTGAACAAGTGTGCTCTTTCGTCAACTCGCAGCTCTTCACTACAAAAAAGGAAGAATATAGACTACTCTTCCTAATTTCCAAGATACGCTTTTTTACGTTTTCTTTTATGAATTCACATTCAAAATACCGGATTCTTTGATCCGCTTAGCCGCTTCTCGCACTTCTTCATCATCTCTTACGAGTGCGAACCGTACATAGCGTTTTCCTTGCTTTCCAAAGCTCGTTCCTGCATTGGCTAAAACACCCGCTTTTTTTAGAAGATCGTTATTGAATTGAGCGCTGTCTTCATAATGGTCGGGAATCTTCGCCCAAACAAACATGGTCGCCTCTGGCGGAGTGATCTCCCACCCTGCCTCTTTCATGCGATCGATCAAGAAATCTCTTCTGCGCTTATATTCTTGACGAAGTCCAGGAACAAATTCATCCCGAAGCTTCAACGCTTCGACGCCCGCCTTTTGAACCGCGAAGAACGCTTGGAAATCGATCGTATTGATCAATTTTTTATAAAGCTCGATACATTCTTTATTTCCGACAAAAACGGCGAGCCGAGCGCCTCCCATCGAATACGATTTTGAAAACGAATTGAGTTCGAAACCCACTTCTTTTGCGCCCGGAAAAGCGAGAAAGCTCTTTCCTGGCTGTTCATCGAAGACGAGTTCCGAATACGCATTATCATGCAAGACGATGATTTCATTTTTTTTGGCAAAATCGATCAAGCGCTCATAAAAAGAATCAGGCGCTTTTTTTCCTGTAGGATTGTTGGGATAGGAAACATACATGATCTTGGCTTGTTTGGCGATTTCTTCTGGAATCGCGTCAAAATCGATCAAATACTCATTTTCTTCAAGCAATGGCATGTAGTGGATCTTCGCTCCCGCGATCTGAGGCGCCACTCCATAGATCGGATAAAACGGATCAGGAATCAAAACAGGATCTTCGGGATCACAAAACACAAGCGGAATATGACTTAGCGCTTCTTGACTTCCTTTGACTAAGAAGATCTCGTCTTCTTCAAGTTGGACACCATACCGTTTAGCATACCAGTCCTGGATCGCTTTTACGGTTTCTGGCATGGGGGAAAGCGAATACTGGTAAACCGAATCGTCGAGCACGGCCTTGGATAGGGCATTTTTCAAATCGGGATGGGGCGGAATATTGCTCGAACCGATCGAAAAATCGATCACTTCTTGTCCGGTTTTTTGCGTATATTGTTTTTTGGCTTCAAATAGTTCTGAAAACGATGGGGCATCGATCGCCTCTAAACGTTTGGCTCCTTGGATTTTCATATACATCCTCCTATTTTTCGTATATAGTATAGCAGAGCCATAGGCACTTCTTTAGTCCCTCTTCTCATTTTTTACTATAATAATAGTATCAAGAAACAACAGGAGGCTTACCATGAGTACAGAACACAAATTTGAAAGAACGATCGACCATATGAAAGACGTTGCCGAAGAAAGAATGGAAAAAGTCCATTTGGATACGATCGCCAAAGAACAAGAAGAAATCGCTAGACATGAAAAAGAAATGAAAAACGGTAAATCTAAATTCATGAAAGATCTTCATGAAAAAGAGATCGAAATGGAAGAAGAACGAATTGCCAAAGAACACGAACGCATTGGCAAAGAAGAACGAAAATTGAATCAATAAGATCAAAAGGCCGCTAGAGTGCGACCTTTTTCTTTAGATTGTCATAGATAAAAAATGTCATGGGCGCTTTTTCTCGTAAGCGGGAATTAAAACAGCGTATAGAAAACGCTCATCGAATCAGAGACAATATCTCTACCTGCGATGAGCGTCTTTGTTTTTATTGGCATATGCTGATCAAATTTGGATTCCAAGGCATACATTC
>Ga0209694_1000938_pt1 | contig 36968 bp, 30 predicted proteins | sample GluameincwithD2O_FD_187499 | JGI IMG/M metagenome (GOLD analysis project Ga0209694, IMG submission 187499) | Mouse cecum microbial communities from Vienna, Austria - Glucosamine amended microcosms incubated with D2O (SPAdes) (version 2) | ecosystem: Host-associated > Mammals > Digestive system >... | reverse complement strand
TGATGCGCTTTTTCGTACTGGTCATTTGCATTTCCTCCTGATTTCTGTATTTTGTGTAGGTTTCGCAAGTGACACAATATCGAAACAGAAGAGGAAAGTCGATAGGGATAAACGGAGAAATACAGGGGTGAAAATTAAGCGTATTACACAGTACTTTGTTGTGTTTGTGAAGGGGCTCTTTCGGTGTGACGATTTTCTTGACCACATAAACAGCCACAGACAGACATGGAACTCGTGGAAACACTGTTTTCAAAGAGTGCCGGAGAGTAAATGAAACAGAACAGAAACGGCTATAAACCATCAAAAATTGTTTAAAAAATCTTTGCGGACCTCTTTGTAGACAGTGGTGCAAAAAACGCGGCTGATAATCGGGCTTGCTGACAAAGTCCTGTACATTCCAAGTAATATCCAGGATGTATTCTAATAAAGAGCGGAAGGGGATGTAATTTTGAAAATTGCTATTGCAGAGGATGACCCGCGCTTTGCGAAACAGTTGGAAGCATATATTGAGCAATTCGCCACAGAGAATCAATTCCAAGTGGAAATCTTGCGCTTTCCCGATGGCGCGTCTTTGGTGGAAGCTTACGATTGTACATTTGATCTGCTTCTTCTGGACGTGGATATGCCTGGTTTGGACGGTATTTCCGCTGCCCGCCAGATTCGGGAACGGGATACCGACGTTTTGCTGATGTTTATCACAAATCTGGCGCAATATGCTATTAAGGGCTATGAGGTGGATGCGCTGGACTATGTGCTCAAGCCAGTCAACTATGCCGCGCTGTCGATGAAACTGAAAAAGGTTCTGCGCGTTTGGCGGGGACGGGACAGCCGCGCGATCTTCCACCGGCGGGGTGGGGAGCGTCTCCGAGTGCCGGTCTCCCGTATCTATTACGTGGAGGTTTATGGGCACAGCCTGTGCTATCACGCGATGGACGGCGAAATCGTGCCCAGCGGCGGGCAGACCATGAACCAGGCCGAACAGGAAATGGGGCAGTACGGATTTGTCCGGTGCCATAACTGCTACCTGATCAACCTCCGCTATGTTGACGGCCTGGGCAGCGCTACTGTCCAGGTAGCTGGAAATGTGATCCCTGTGAGCCGAAACCGAAAGAAGGCCCTTTTGGACGCGCTGATGAATGAAACGCTGGGAGGCCGCAAATGAAAACCTTTTTCTTGTGCCTGATCAGGCCGGATTTTATGCAGATGCTTTTGATTTCATCTCTGCTTTTTTTGCTTCCCTTGAAGCGCCGACCCCAGTGGAAGCGAAATGCGGCCTGTCTTATCCCCGCCTCTGTGATAATGGGAAGCTGCTCAATGATGATCTCCATGACCCTATTGGAATATTCCCCTGCAGCGCCCTTTTTCTTTCCGCTCACCTATCTGCCCCCGCTTTTTTGCGCATGGCTGCTATTTCGGTTGTGTACGACTCTGTCTGCGCGGGATGCGGTATACGGCGCGGCCTGCGCCTACGCCGTACAACACATCACATTCTGCGTCACCACAGTTCTCTTTGGGGAGTTTCATGCTGCGATTTCTTGGTGGCGCTACCCGATCTTATGGGGTGTGGACCTTTTGGTGGCAGCGGCGTGCGCCCTGCTGTTCGGCCGGAATCTTCCCCGTGGCGGGGCATACCATGTCAGCCGCCGCCAGACTGTGGTGACCTGCGCCTTGGTGCTGAGCGTTGCCCTGCTTCTTAATTTGGCGATCCGGGTCCTGGGGTCTTACTACGATAACTCATTGCTATATGCCCTGGGCCTGGTCTACGATGCGGTTTGCTGTATCCTAATCCTCTGGCTCCAGCTGGAGCAGCGCATCGAGGTGGACTGGCGGGTTGAGGCTGAAACTGAGCGCCGTCTGCGCCATCAGATGCAGGAACAATATGAGTTGTCCCGCGCCAATGTCGAGTTGATCAATCGGAAATGTCACAACCTGAAGCATCAGGTAATGGCATTGCGGTTGGAACGTGACCCCGCTGCGCGGGAAGAAGGTCTGCGGGATATGGAGCGGGCCGTGATGATTTATGACAGCGCGGCGCAGACGGGGAATGAGGTGCTGGACACCGTGTTGACCCAGCAGAGCCTAATCTGTGAAAAGAACCATATTTCCTGGACCTGTATGGCGGACGGAGAGCTGCTGGATTTTATGACGCCGGTGGATTTGTACACCCTGTTTGGGAATGCGCTGGACAACGCCATCGAGAGTGTCAGGCAGATGAACGATCCCCAACGGCGGACTGTGGCGGTGACCGTGTGCCGCAACCATGGCATGGCGCTCATTCAAGTTGAGAACTATTATGCGCACCCAATCAAAATGAAGGATGGTTTACCCATAACAACAAAGAAGGATGTAAGCCAGCATGGATATGGTTTAAAAAGCATCTCCGAAATCGCGGCCCGGTACGGTGGGCTGTCTCGCATTCAAACAGATGACGACATCTTCATTCTAAGCGTTCTGATCCCGCTTCCACAGCAAAAGATGAACCCATGAGAAAACGGCGGTTGGGAAGATCTGACCGCTGTTCCATCCGCGCTGAAAAAATGACCACCTGCGCAGATTTTCACATTTGCCTGCGTAAAGATGCTATCTTGAATATGAAATAAGGCTCCGCACTGGGCGGGGCGAAAATGAGGAGGATATTCATGAGCAAACAACCAAAGGTCAAGAAGCCCCACGGTATCCGGCATAGCATCGGATTGTTTTTCTCTGTGCTTCTGCTGGTCTTGGGCATCGGGCTCAACATCGCCTGGGGAATGTTCGGCCCCTTGGCGGAGACCTTCATGGGCGCGGCATCGCCGCAGGTCAGCGAGGAAGACAAGGTCTCCACCCTGTCCGCCGCTGCGGAACTGGCCCGTCAGGTGGAGGCGGAGGGCGCGGTGTTGGTGCGCAACCAGGACAACACCCTGCCCCTGTCCGGTGATGTGAAACAGGTCAACGTATTTGGCTGGGCGTCCACCGCATGGTTGGGGGGTGGCTCTGGATCCGGCGGCGTAAGCGCCGTGGACGTGGATTTTCTGCAGGCGCTGTCCGGCTGTGGCATCGCCTACAACACTGCCCTAACCGATATGTACAAGGATTTCCAGGTGGGGCGGGAGTATGTCCGTACCTTGAACAGCTGGCCGGAGCAGTCCTGCCGCTTGTATGAGCCGGACATCGGCAACACTGCTTGCTACACCCAGGCCATGCTGGACGACGCCAAGGCGTACTCTGATACCGCCATCGTGGTCATCGGGCGTCTGGGCGGCGAGAGCAACGATTGCACCAGGCAGCAGTACAAGCGGGTGGAGAAAGGCGGCGACATCGTGGTGGACGACAGCCGTACGTTCCTGGAGTTCTCCGCCGAGGAGCTGGCCCTGCTGGAGTATGTGGGAGCCAACTATGAGGACGTGGTGGTGCTCATCAACAGCTGCAATGTGATGGAGCTTGGCCCCATCGAGACCATTCCCGGCATCGACGCCTGCCTTATCGCGGGTCTGTCCGGACAGAATGCCGCCAGCGCCATCCCCGCCGTGCTGTGGGGGGAGCTGGAGCCCAGTGGGCGTACCGCCGACACCTGGGCGTATGACCTGTCCACCGCTGCCAGCTATGCCAACTCCGGCCTGGAGGGCGTGGGGGCCTACACCGGGGCGGAAGGGCTTTATCCCTTTGACGGCACGACCTCCGGCAACACCGATGTGCCCTTCGCCTATGAGCAGGTGAGCTACACCGACTACGCCGAGGGCATCTACATCGGCTACAAATGGTATGAGACCGCCGACGCGGAGGGGTTCTGGGACAACGTCTCCAACGGGTACGGCACAAGTTACGAGGGCGTGGTGCAGTACCCCTTCGGATACGGCCTGAGCTATACCGGCTTCAACTGGGAGATCACGAACGCCCCTGCAAATGGATCCGCCATTACCAAGGACGGTACAGTTTCCGTCACTGTGAAAGTCACCAACACCGGTAGCCGCGCCGGGAAAGATGTGGTGCAGCTCTATTATACCGCCCCGTATACCCCCGGCGGTATTGAGAAGTCCGCGCTGGAGCTTGGGGCGTTTGCCAAAACCGGGCTGCTGGAGCCCGGGGCCAGCCAGGAGGTCATCCTGACCTTCGCCGTGGAGGATATGGCGAGCTACGACTGCTACGACGCCAACGGCAACGGCTTCGCGGGCTATGAGCTGGACGAGGGCGATTACGTCCTCACCGTCCGCTCTGACGCCCACACGGTGGTGGGCGAGCCGGTTACCGTAACTCTGGCGGCAAATGTCCAGTACCCCACTGACAGTGCCACCGGGATCGAGGTATCCAACCGCTTTACCGGCCCGGACGCGGTGGATGGTGTGCCCATCGACGGCGAGGGCAGTGAGAATATCGCATACATGACTCGTGCCGACTTCGCGGGTACCTTCCCCAGGAGCAACACCCCCAGCCGCCCCATGACGGACAAGCTGCGGGCGCTGAACCTGTTTGACGAAACCCAGGCCGCAGCCTATGTAAAAGATAGCGACGGCCCCATTACTACCGGGGCCAAAAATGGCCTCAAAATCGAGGACAAGGGTCTCACCACCGAGCTGGGCTACCAGCTGGGCGCGGACTTCAATGATCCCCAGTGGGACGCCCTGCTGGACCAGCTCACCGTGGAAGAGATGGAGGAGCTGTTCATCTTCGGCTACGGCGGCACCGTGGATCTGCCCAGCGTGGGCAAGCTGCGGGTCAAGGACGCGGACGGCCCCGCTCAGATTGGCGGGTTCACTGGCATGGGTGCGGGCACCGGCTTCCCCAGCTCCAGCACCTTGGCCCAGACCTGGAATGCAGAACTGGCACGGGAAGAAGGCCGCGTCATTGGGCGGCAGGCCATCCAGAACGGATACAGCGGCTGGTATGCCCCTGCCGTCAATATGCACCGCTCCCCCTTCAACGGGCGCAACTATGAGTACTACTCCGAGGACAGCGTACTGTCTGGGATTATGTGCGGCAATACGGTTCAGGGGGCCAGCGAGGCCGGTGTGTACACCTACGTGAAGCACTTCATCTGCAATGACGGCGAGAGCGGCGTCTACCGGGACAGCGTCTACACCTGGATGACGGAGCAGGCCCTGCGGGAAACCTACCTGAAGCCCTTCCAGGCGCTGGTGGAGAATTATGACGCCAACGGCCTGATGAGCAGCTACAACCGCATCGGCGCGGTGTGGGCCGGGGGCAGCAAGGCGCTGCTTACGGACGTGCTCCGGGGCGAATGGGGGTTCCACGGAGCGGTAATCACCGACTACTGTGACCACCACGCCTTTATGAACGGCGACCAGGCGCTCCGGGCGGGCACCAGCTTGTGGATGAGTGGTGTCACCGGCGGGCAGTTCGCCCAGGAAACTGCGTCCGACAGCTACCTCAATGCTTTGCGGAGGGCGGCCAAGGAGACGCTGTACATGACCCTCCATGTCCGGGTGGTCAACCGGGACTACAGCGCGGCATCCGGCGATGCGGGCATCCTCCGCCCGGCCTACAAGGAAAGCGGCCTGGGCATAGTCCAGCCCCTCATCTACGTGGTTATCGTACTGGGCATTGCGCTGATTGCGCTGTGCATCCGCTTCCTGGTGATTGACCACAAGCTGCGCAAGGAGTTGAAGGCGCAGAAATAACGCTGCTGCATCTCCGGCATTTGCGTGCCGGACGATGATAAAGGCGGTTCGTGAATGTTCCGTCTCCTCATTCACAGGGCGGTCAGCTTGCTTAAAGCTGACCGCCCCTATTTTGTTTACAGTGGCGCAAAATTGGGGTGACCCGGCTGGGGGTTCCCCATTCCGATGTGTACTTGCTTTTGCGTCTTGACCCACAACCTGACCCACAACAGGAAACGAGCGGGTGGAGGCAATGGAGCGGAAAGCACCATTGCCTCCGATTTTCCGGAACAAAAACGCCCCCAAAGCGCCATATGGAGGCGTTTCGAGGGTGGGCAATCAGTTGGTAAGGATGAGGTCCCCAGTTCAAATCTGGGTAGCAGCTCCACAAAACCCGCTGTTTTCTGCTGAAAACAACGGGTTTCTTTTTGCTCTCGGCACTTTTTCTTGCGTTTGAATTTCTGTACTTCGGGTTTGACCACATAACAAGCCACAGACAGAAAAAATTGGCGCACCGGGGGTTTATACTCCCAGTGCGCCATAATTGTTTGTCCTCATCAATGGTCAAGGCTCAATGCGCAGCTGTTCAAAATCACCGCCATCCGTCCATGATTCAAGCAGTTCCCCGGCAATATCGGGACTTTCAAACCGCAGGGCGTTAGCATCTCGCGCACTGTATGATAGATAATTAATGTCCCCATACCAAACAATGCTACGGTCAATCACGGTGTAGCGGAGCTGGAGCCCTTCTTTTGTCTCAACCGTGATCCCGCGATCTGTTAATAGGGCAATGGATCGCGTAACGGCAGCACACTGCGCTGGCGGGCAGTTTTCAGGCGGCCTTGTACGGATCGTTATGATGACCCCGGCTGTAGCCGCTTTTTCTAATGTGGGTAGTATGGCCTTTATCTGGAATTCTTTCAGGAACGGGCTGAGGATCAGGATGTCTTTTGCAGCATCGCTCAAATCAGACGCAAATGGAATCATATAGTCTTGGGCGCTGTAAATGCGGCTTGAAACCAAGTCCTGCTCTGACGCTTTTACACAGTATCCCAATTCTGAATATCCTCTCAGCCGTTTATAATACATTCGCTCTAACGATGGGATATGGATATCCACATAATCGTAAACGCGAACCTCTTGTTTGCCTTCATAACTTCGGTGCAGTCGTCTGACATATTGGGCCAGCGTACCTTTCCATGAGATTGGCATCGCCAGCAGGATGGTATCCAGACGCGGTTCATCAAATCCTTCGCCTATATATTTCCCGGTAGCAATCATAACAAGGGATTCATTTGTCGGCACTGACCGCAAAGCGGCCAGCTTTTCGCGCTTCTCCTTCTGCTTCCCGCTACCCAGCAGCAAAAAGACATGATCTGCTTTATCTCGAAGAGCCTCCTCCAAACGGATCGCGTGCTCTTTTCGTTCGGTTAGCAGCAGCGGTGTCCTTCCTTCTGCAACCAGTCTGATTGCATCAGAAATCAGAAATTTGTTCCTTGCCTCATTTTCCACGATACCCGAATAGACATCCTGAATATGCTGGGCGGCAGGCAGCCGAGTTCTGGTAAAACGCGGAATCACATAATGGGAAAAGTTCCGCTTTTCCGCCTGGCTTTTTGCATCGACCAAGTAGCGCACAGGGCCGCACTGCATAAAAATGACGGGCTGATGGCCATCCGGGCGAACGGGCGTTGCAGACAGGCCATAGACATACCGGGCCTTTACTTCCCGCAAAATTTTTTCAAAGGTGAAAGCGGCCACATGGTGGCATTCATCACACAAGACCATCCCATATTCCGCTACGAAAGGTTTTACATCCTTTTCCTTGCCCTCAAAAAGGGACTGCATGATGGCAATATCGATGATCCCGCCTCGCGTATTTTTCCCTGTGCCGATTTGGCCGATTCGTTCGATTCGTTTCTTCCTGCCGCGCCGCTTGGGCGGCTCCGGCAAAGCCTCCTGAACATCAAGGAATTTCTCCAGCGAAGTTTTCCACTGCTCCAAAAGCGCACTGGAATGAACCAGGATCAATGTGTTGACCTTGCGCTGCCCAATTAAGTACGCGCCCACCACCGTTTTCCCGAAAGCGGTGGTGGCAGACAAAACGCCGATGTCATAGGACAGAAGTGCCTCAGCTGCCGGCGCCTGCTCCGGGCGGAGCTCCCCACGAAACGCGATGCTGATTTGACGCCCGGACTGACAGTGATCCTCCATAACGTATGGAGCATCGTATGCGTCAAGCAGATCCATTAACGATCCCATGCAGCCCCGTGGGATACCCATGAAATCCTGATCCTCATAGCTGCAGTCGAATACACGGGGCGTATTGTAGACAGGCAGACGCATGGCCTGCTTTTTATAGAATTCGGGATTTCGAAATGCCGCCAGACGCTTGACCGCATTTAATGCCTTTTGGGAAAAGCCCTGTTTATCCACATACAAAAGATTGGAAATCATGAGCCGAGCTTGCACTGGAAAATCCTCCCGGCGCAGCTCCGGCGCTTTCCGTCTTACGGGCCACGGCTTCGGCTCCGGCTCCGCAGATTCCAGCAGTGCGCCTGTTTCCCCGCTGGTACACAGCTTGTCTATCGATTCCGCCAGTTTTTCCGGCGTAATTTTGGGCAGGAGGGAGAGAAATGCCCACTGATCCTGATAGGGGACAAACTGTTCATCCACAAATAATGTATTGCCTTTTTGGCGGGCCTGCCCCTGGAAGGGCAGCGCGATCAGGTTTCCAAACCCGCCTTTTGGAACGGTATCCTGTGAGGGGAACAGCCGGTCATAGGATTTGAAGTGCAGTTCGTGACGGCGGGCCATCGCCTGTGTCAGCAGCCCGCTCCCCAACCGGCGGGCATCCGCAGCGGAAACAGGTTCAGAGAAGAAAAACCAGATATGGGCCCCGTTCCCTGAGCGGGAGCGCTCTACGGCGGGTGTGATGTCAAAGGCGAGGCAGGTTTCCCGGAAGGCGGCGGCATCTTCCTGCCAGGATTCTTCATCAAAGTCAACCGCCAAAAGCCAGGTTCGGTCATCCTCCAGCATGGGGTATATCCCAACAACATCCCGGCAGAACTCATCCTTTCCCCAAAGGTGTGCCCGAATGACGTTTGCGGTCAAAGGCATAAAGGCCCTGTTGGGGCAATCGGGACACTTTTGCGCCCTTTTGTCACAAATCCCTGGCTTCCACTCGTTTTGACAGGCGGGGACATAGCCGCTCTTTCCGGTTTTCAAGTTGTAGTAACGTCTGGCATAGAGGCTTTCCCGGCCCCGGAACAAGGAGAGGAAAAGCGCAATCTTTTCCTGAGCGGTACTGTTGGCGCTAATGGGGGCGGGCTGTTCTGGCACCGCTGCCGCTGCATGGCTGTGCCAAAAATCCTTGGGGCAAATATACTTTTTGCCGTCAAGATTTGCGCATAGGACAAACAGTGAAGATCCGTCCAGGGAAGGGAGCGTTTCGACGAAGCGGTATTCACATCCGTCTATCACTGCTGTGAATTCCATTGATATGCCCCCCTCATGTAAGACATCACAATATCATTGAATGGGCGATTTGATTAATTTGCGTGTATTCCCCCTTAAAACTATACCACATTTCCATAAAAATGTATAGTGCTGGCTTTTACGGAGAAGTTAGGGCAGTTAGGCTGCGGCTCCTTGTCAGTCTGCCTTTGGGCTTGACTTCATCCGCTCTTTCTCGGTGGCAATCTCCGCCTTCATCTCGAATATCATATCTGCCAGCAGTTTTTCGCATTCCTCCTCGCTGTGGGCATAGACGTTGCGAGCGTGCTTTTGGCCGTCTGGCCCGATAGGGGAATACCGTCCTTCCCAAAGACTTTCATTAATCTGGGTGACACAGCCCGTGCCTGCCTTACGCCGCTGACCCTTATGGGCCTGGAAGGTGCTGGGGGCAGGTTTCCGGGGTGTCATTCTACTCCCTGTCGGTGGTTCAGCTTTACCAATACCTTGGTCGATCTTCACTGCCGCCGTCCGGCGCATCTCGTCGGTAACGTGGGCGTAGACGTTCAGTGTGGTGCTGCTGGAGACATGGCCGATGATGGTGGACAGGGTTTTCACATCCATACCATGTTCCAGAGATACTGTAGAAAATGTGTGCCCTTATGGCATAATAAGGACAAACCGGAAAACCCTTCTGTTCCTGTTCACAGGGACAAAAGTTGAACCTACCCCAGATATTGCGGAGCGGGCGGCGGAAGCCGCCCGCTCCCTTCCTTTTTTGCCCTTACGCCAGCATCTTCGCGAGTTCCTCCACCGGCGGGATGGATGGAAGCAAATGCTGCGGCGGACATTCCCCCGGCTCCATCTCACTGTCCGTACACCCGATATCCCGGTAGATCATCTTGATGCCTTGGGCGAAATGTGAGCCCTTCGGGGGCCGTGCCCCGATCTCGATGCGCTGGATGAACAGCCGCACCAGCTCCGGCGTGAGCTTATCAATGGTGATGAACCGCTTCGCCTTCTCGATAAATGCCTCCACGCTTGCGGTGGACGCTTTCTGCTTCTCCAGCCGGGCCTCCTTCTCCGGGATAGCCTCTTGCAGCGCCTTCTGCTCAGTGTTATAATCAGCGGAAAGCATTCGGAACTGCTCGGCGGTGATCCGCTGGAGGACATGATCCTCATAGAGCCGTTTGAACAGCGCGGACAACTCACCGTCCCGTTTGTGCATAGCATCCAGCTCCTTTTGGAGCGCGTTCATCTCCCGCCGAAGTTCTTTGCTGTTCTTCTGATTGATGTACGCCGCGAATTGCCGCTCCTTCATCCGGGCGAAGTGGGTGATCCGCCGAATGTCGTCCAGCACAATTTTGCACAGTTCGTCCTCCTTGATGTGGTGGGACGAGCACTCGCTTTTACCCCATTTCCCATAGGTGTAACAGGTAAAATTGTACTTTGTCTTTTTCATCGTACTGGCCCGGTGAAGGACCATGGGCTTGCCGCAGTCAGCGCAGAAGGCCAACCCAGAGAAAAGATTCGGTTCCTCCATCTGTTTGGGAATGCGCTTTTTGTGCTGCCGCACGTCCTGCACGATCTCCCACAGCTCCTGGCTGACCAGCGCCGGGTGGGTGTTCTCCACGATGACCTGCTCACTCTCCGGCTTGCGAACCAGTTTCTTGTTTTTGTACGAGAGGGATGTGGATCGCAGTCCCGCCGTGTGCCCGAGATAGACCTTATTGTTCAGAATTCCTGTCACAGAACTGCAGCTCCAGCGGTAAGGCCGGGTGGTGTCCATGTGGTTGTGGGACTTCCCCATTTTTTGATAGGCGTAATTGGCGGGCGTCAAAATCTGCTCATCCGTCAAAATTCGGGCAATCTGGCCGGGGCCTTTGCCGCCGGCGCACAGCTGGAAGATGCGCTGGACGATGGGAGCGGTTTCCTCGTCGGGGACAATCTCTTTGCGGTCCGAGGATTTTTTGCGGTAACCGTAAGGCGGCCTGCCGCCGAGACGTTCACCCCGCTCCGCTTGGAGCTTTTTCACAGCCCGAACTTTCTTGCTGGTGTCCTTGGCGTGCAGCTCGTTTGCCCAGTTCCTGATGGGATTAAAATCTGTACTGCTCTCCACCAGGGAATCCACCCCATCGTTGATGGCGATGAAGCGGACGCCCTTCGCGGGCAGGTAGAGCTCCGTCAGCTGGCCCACCTGCAGATACTCGCGGCCCAGACGGGACATATCCTTGACGATCAGCGTTTCCACCTCGTCCGCTTCGATCATCTCAATGATCTTTTTCCAAGAGGGCCGCTCGAAATTCGTCCCGCTGTACCCATCGTCTGCCAGGAACAGGGTGTTTTCAAACCCATTGGTTTGAGCGTATCGTTCCAACAGCAGACGCTGATTGACGATGGAATTCGAGTCCCCTGCCCGGTCGTCCTCCTGACTGAGCCGCCCGTAGAGAATGGTATATTTTTGGCTTGCCATGTTATCGTTTCCTCCTTTCCGGGGGCAAGCCGGTACGGTACGCACATCATACCGCACCGGCCCGCCAAAGTCTACTGAAACTTTATCATCTGTGGGCTTCTTTTTTCAGCTCGGCATCGATGAGCTCCAGCATCTTGTCCGTGGGAGTGGCGGCGGGCTGCTCCGGGAATACGGACATGATAAAAAATTCCTGCTGGTCGATCAGCATCTGCCGCTCTCTGACGAGATATCCATCTCGCTCCCAAAGGCCCGCATCCCGGAATATGGTGTGCACACCGTCCTCGTCATAGCGCACGAATGTTTTATCCGGGTGGTAGGCACCCATCATTCCGGTTTCCAGATACTCGTCCATATCGTTTCTCATAAATATCCTTTCTCCCTGCTCTACAGGGTCTGTTCAAAATTATATTCTTGCCCGCCGCTGAACTTCTGTCCCATGGCCATTTTCTTAATGGCCTCGCGGCGGCGCTGTTTGCTGTCTGTCCAGGTGGGCGGCGCGGGGAGCTGCCATTCCTCATCGCGCTGCAGCTCCGCCGCCACACGGAACCATCCAGCGGCCAGCTCGCCCAGCCAGCCCTCGTCCGGCTCCACCGTCTGTGGACGGAAATCGGTGGCCTGCCGGAATAGAAACAGCATCTCCAGATTTTCTTTGAGGAAGGTTTCATCGTGGAGGCTGCTGTCCCGGCATTTGCGCCCATTGGGACAGGTGAAGGTGATGTGCTTCCGGGTGTCCGACCAGGAAACCTCGTAACCTTCCACCTTCATGTTCTCGATGAAGCTCTCCCGGCTGGTGGCGTATTCCAGCGCCTCGTTGATGGCCTGGATCAGATCCAGCTTCCAGCTGTCGCCGCGCAGACCGGCCTGGTATTCACCAGGCTTCATGCGCTTCTTTTTCTTCTGGGAATCGCACCCGTCCAACACCTGCAGGCCGTGGGCCAGACAGATTTCATCGTTTGCCCTGCGGTGCGCCAGCAGATCACTGTAGCTTTGGTGGAGCTTGTGACCGTCCTTGTGGCTGACGCTGTTCACCACCATATGGTTGTGCAGATGGCCGGTGTCCACGTGGGTGGCGACCACAACCTCGAAATCCGGGAACTGCTTCTGTGCGAACTCCAATCCGATAGCGTTGACCTCCTGGGGTGTGACATTGTCCTCCGCAGAAAAGGACTGGACGAAGTGGTAGAACTGTGTCCCTCCTGTTTTGCGGAAGCGCTCCTTGGTCATCTGCATCTCAATGAACGCAGACTGGGGGACGCAGTTGCTCCCGGTGACCAGCCATGCGTCGCCCAGGCGCGTCTTCTTCTCCTGCTCCACGTAGTCGAGAACGCCGCGCATCGAACTGGCGGACTGCTTTTTACACTGGATCGCGGTGAAGGTTGCCATCAGCGCACCTCCCGAATTAGTGTGCTCAGCGAATTACACAGCCGGGTGTACTCTTGGACGAGGTCATCGCCGCGCAGGACGGTGATCCGCCCCATGTTGGCCAAGGTGGTGAGCTGGTTGAGGTTGCGGCCCTGGGCCTTCAGTTCGGAGAGTACCGCGTCCAGTCCTTCCACCCGAGTGATCTCTTGTCCGAGCCCGCAGATGATCAGGTAGTTGGTGAGGGTCATATTTGCGTCCCGCGCCCGTGCCTGGAGCTGGCGCTTGACCTCCGGCATCATCCGGGCGGTGACGATCGCTGTTTTCTTCTTCTGCATTGAATTCCTTTCTCCCCTTTAGGGGCAGGGGGTGCCGGGGCATGGCCCCGGCGAATGCGGACGGCGTATAGCCGGACGCGATGCTTGCCCTACCCTAAAGGGTAGGCCTCCGCCCCAACGGGGCGTTTCTGTGGTGCCCTAAACCGGGTGCTCCCCACAAACGGCCCACAAAGGGCGCACACCGCGCCCGAACCGTTTTGTGGGTCATTCCTCGCCTCGCCCCGCAAAAGCGGACACGGGGCCGCACACGGGCCGACACAGGGACACGGCGGGCAAGGAGGCAACCGGGCAATGTCCTTAGCACTTTACCCCCTTACCCTCTTGCGGCAGATATGAGTACCAACGGTCGCCACGGCGGACGGCGGTCACACCAAGGTTCTGCTTGGCGATTTTCAGCGTCCGTTCTGAGATCCCCATCGTGGAAGCGCGACGCACCAATTCGTCCGATGCCAGCTCACCTCCTACCAGCAAATCTTGGAGAAGCTGCTCCGCCTGTTCCGTCTTGGTCGTGCTGGGACCGCTGCCGGAGAGCAGCTCGCTGGCGGTGGCGTCGCAGAAGCCCTTCCACTGAAAACCCAGGTCTGAATCCAGAGAGAATAAGATTGCCGGGCCCTCTGGCGCGAGACTGCTCTTGTCGTGAACCACCACGCGCAGGTCATCGTCATCTTTGGAGTGGCCTACCAGCAGCACACTCCGAGCCGCCGCCCGGAAATCGATGGAGCCCAGACCACGGTACGCGGACTTGGCGCCCTGCATCTTGTTCATGTGTCCCACCAGCACGATGGCGCAGCCGGTCTGCTCCGCCAGCTGTCCCAGCCGTTTGAAAATGGGACGCACCTCGTTGGCCCGGTGCATATCCACGTTGTTGCCGAGGTACGCCTGGATGGGGTCCAGCACTGCCAGCCCCGCGCCCGTCTGCCGGATGGCCTGGGCCAGCCGCTGGTCATCCAATGTCAGCTCCCGTTCGCTTTCATCAATGACCAGCACCCGGGAGCAGTCCGCGCCCAGCACATCCAGCCGGGGACGGATCGTGTCCGCCAGACCGTCCTCCGCCGTCTGATAAATCACGTTCATGGGTGGTGCCGCCGCACTGCCGCCCGGCATCGGAAGCCCCTGGGTCAGCAGTGCCGCCAGCGCCAGCACAAAGGTGGTCTTGCCATCGCCGGGGTCACCCTGGATGATGGTAATCTTTCCCCTGGGCAGGTATGGCTCCCACAGCCAGCGCACCTGCTCGGCGTGGATGTCGCTCATGGTGAGCAGCTTGAGTTGTTGTCTCATGATCTTATCCTCCGTTCGCGTGTGTTGGAGGGGCACATCGTGTTTGGAATTTGTGCCTCTCATTGACTTAGGACACTCGGAACGGTTTTGTAAACCATGGTGTGCAAAAAAATTGAACCGCGCTGTCAGACGACAGCGCGGTTCAATTTTCGGTTCAGCGTTCTCAGCCGCTTTGAGATGGCCATTCTGGATACGCCCAGCTGCCTGCCGATTGCCTCCATAGACAATTCCTCGTCGTATCGGAGGGAAATCAACCTGCGATCTCGCTCACCCAGTCCGGCCACCACTTCCCGCAGTGTTTCAAGCTGGAGGTTCTTCAGCGCGGTATCCTCCGTCACACGCTCAACGTCCCCATAGCTGGACAGCACCGTTTCAAAATCCCTTCTACTCAGGTGCCTCTGATCCCGCTTGTACTGTGCTCGCATACGGCGGCGATCCCGCTCTAAAAAGTCTGCGACCTCCTTTGGCACTGATACTTGCTGGCCTTGATAAGTAACGACCGTGTCGTTCATAGACGTCCTTTCCGCTTACACGAAAAGGCGCACACCCGCGCTGCCGGCACAGCGCCAAATACTGTGGAACACTCATGGATATTTCATCGTACAGTGGGGTTCAAATGCCCTGTGCGGCCCATGAATGTCAGAGGTCACACATCGGTGTGAACCTCACCGGAAAGCTGCGGAGATTGGCTTTCGCCCAACTGGTATTATATTCCTTCCAACAGGATTTGTCACGGAAATTGTTTCGACAGGGTTCGACATATGAAGGACGAAAGCAAAAGCCGCTCCGCCTTGTGTGCTGAACGGCTTTTGCCGTGACGCGTTCGATCAATTGTCGTCTTATTTCGGTCATGTGGTTTTTCAGGGATATCATCCCTACGGTCCACATGATCGGCTTTTTTGAACAAGGTCAAGCCGAAGGCCTTGTATACTGCTGCAGCGATGTGAACAGAACACTGTTATTTTTTGCAAAAAGCTGGATAGACTTCCCGCTGGCGCCATACAAGCGGACGGTCAGTGAGGCTATGCCGTCAATATAGAAGATGCCCACGGACCCCTCTTGAACGTATGTAAAGGAATAGGTTTCCCCCGGCTCTAAACTGACCGCCGTCTCGGTGATCAAGGTGTCCCCTTCATTGAACCAGAGCTGGAGCTTATTTTCAGCGGGATCGACCGCAACGAACTTGTTCAGCCCAGAATCTCCGTTAAAATCGAAGCTCAACCCAAAGGTGCCCTCCTTCTCATAGCGGAATTCGCCGCTGAGCAGGAAACTTTTATAGCAGGTAAAAACATCGGTATAGGCGTAGGTATCCTCACCTTCCACAAGCACATGAGGCTCCTCGATGGCCAGGGCCCGGCGGGTTGTGAAGGTATCAGCGACAGCGTCCACCGGAGCCAGCACCAGATCTCCATTTTCTTTCCGCACGATCTTCTGTACAGCAAGGTTGCCCGCCCAGTCGGTGACACCTACGGTGGAGGACATCGCGTTTGACCGGCGCACCCAGCCCACCATATAAGCATAATCACCGTCTTCGACATGTTTGGCGGCATAGAACAGCTTGCCATCTATGCGTTTCGCCTCGCCATAGGGACCGTATGGGGTGCTGGAGCTGGCAAACCAGAGGGTGTCGTCCTGCCCTGAATAGGTGATGTACCAGGTATCACCGATGCGGAACGTGTCGCTGCATTCCAGGTTCCAAAAATCGCCCGTGGGGTCGGTGAAGATGATCCCATCATAGACGGCGTTTTGCAGATCGGCGCTCAACGTGAATTTCAAGATCCGCGCCACGCCGTCCTGAGCGGCGGTCACGGTCAATGTGATGTTCCCAGACTCCGGATCATAGTAGGCCTGCGGGTCCCGGAAGTCTCGCTTCTGTCCCAGCTCATCGGGGGGGATGAGCTCCCAATCCGCCCGCTTTGTGAAGGCCAGGGGACTGTCGCCCACCGCCACCATGATCTTTTCTTTGTATTCCAGCAGTCCGTCGGTGTGGCCGGTGTAGAACAGATAGTAGGTCCCTCCCACGTTGACCACAGAGCCGGTGCCGATCCAGTCATCCTGCGCGCTGGGGGTGGACTCCAGCACCACATCGTCATATTCGGTATAATTCATAAGATCCGTGGTCGTGGCCAGATAGATCGAATGGTTGCGGGAATCCCCCTGATCCTTCAGATAGTAGATGTAGTAGACGCCATCCTCGTAGAACGGCATGGGATCGCCCACATAGGGCTGACTGCTGCCATCCATGGCGGGACGAAAATATGCTTGATAGCGGTAAGCGGCTTCCTGAACTTCCGGTGAGGTCAGATTTGAAAACTCCTTATCGTTGCCCAGCCCCGCGATGCTGTCTCCTCCCATATCCCCTGTTGGGATCATCGGCGGAAGGGACGGTCAGCCGGTCACCCTGCCGATCAGCGCCTCCACCTCCGCCTTCTCCGGCATGGAGCGGATCGCGCCCTTCCTGGTGGTGACCAGATAGGCGGCGGCGTTGGCAAAACGCAGCATGGCGGTCAGATCGTCCTCAGACAGGCCGTCCACGCCGTGCTCCAGCACAAAGTCCAGCACACAGGCACAGAAGGTGTCCCCCGCGCCGGTGGCCTCGATGGTGCCGCCCAGCTTGACGGCGGGGACGAACACCCGCTGGCCGCCGCAGTAGGAATAGCTGCCCTCCGCTCCGGCAGTCACATTCAGGACGCGGATATTGGGGTACTGCGCCTGGAGCATGGCCGCGCCCCGGTCAAAGTCCGTCTGGCCGGTCATGAACTCCAGCTCGTTGTCGGCAATCTTCAGCACATCGCACTGGCTCAACCCCCAGGCGATCTGTGCCCGGGCGTCCTCCAAATCGGTCCAAAGAGGCGGGCGGAGGTTGGGGTCAAAGGACACAATCACCCCGGCGTCCTTCGCCCGGGTCACGGCCTTTTTGGTGGCCTCCCGCACACCCGGATGGGTCATGGACAGGGTGCCGAAATGGAAAATCCGGCTGCGGGCAATGGCGGCCTCGGGCACCTCGTCGGCGGTGAGTAGCATATCCGCGCCGGGGTCCCGGTAGAAGGAAAAATCACGGTCGCCGTTGGGGAAGGTCTGGACAAAGGCCAGGGTGGTGTGGGCAGCGGGGTCCATCACCAGATGCGTCAGGTCGATGCCCGCCGCCTCCACCACCTGGCGGAGCTGGCGGCCAAACATATCGTCCCCCACCTTGCCCACGAAGGCAGTGGATCTCCCCAGTTTTTGGAGCATGGCCAGCACATTGCAGGGCGCTCCGCCGGGGTTAGCCTCCAGCAGGGGATTGCCCTGCTGGCTGGTCCCGTTTTGTGTAAAGTCGATCAGCAGCTCTCCCAGGGCCACAACGTCAAATCGGTTCTCCATTGCCATCCTCCTCATCCCATGTCCAGATCGTATTTTTCCACGTCCATGACGACCTTCCCGTCTGCGAGGAACTTGAACCTGTCTGCGGACTGGTCGGTGTACATGGTGGCGGACAGGACCTGCTCTCCGTTGTTGACGAAAACCTCCACGCTGAACCGATCCAGGATCATGCGGAAGGTGAGCCTGCCGCCGTTTTTGGGCACCTTGCACCGGCGCTGGTGGATGATGGCCCGGCGGGAACCGGAAAACTTCCGGTCGATCTTTAGGACGGACTCATAGGGCCGGAAACTGATTCCGGTGTGATGGGTGTCGTCCTGCCCGAACCAGACGGCGAATTTTTTGTAGGCCTGCCCCTCGTCGCTGGGGCGCAGGGTGATGGTGACGTCCACCGTCCGGCCCTTGACGCCCTCCAGAGTTAGCTCCCCCTCGAAGGCTACGTCCTGATAGGAGATGTGGCCGCTGCGCAGGGCATCCAGCTCCCGGACCGGCCATTGGTACAGCCTGCCATTTTGGACGGACAGCTCCCTGGGCAGGGTCATCTGGCCGAACCAGGGGGCCTTCAGGGAGGCGATGGAGAGGGTGTCCCAGTTCTGCATCCAGGCGATCATGACGCGCCTGCCGTCGGGGGTGAGCAAGGTCTGGGGAGCATAGAAGTCGATGCCGTAATCGACGGCCTGGTCGTGCTCCTCCCGGAAGGTCTTGCTCTGCTCGTCAAAGCTACCGATCAGGCACAAAGTCCCGTTGCCGTTGTGGTACTCAAAGCCGCTGGGCAGCATGTCCTGGGGGCTGGTGAGCAGGACATAGTGCCCGTCCAGCTGGAAGAAATCCGGGCATTCCCACATCAGGCCGAAGCGGTTCCTGTTCTCCGCCAGCACGCTCTCAAATGTCCAGTGAAAGCCGTCCGGGCTGGAGTAGAGGAGGATCTGGCCGCTGCCGTCCGCCGGGCGGTTGCCAACCACGCAGCGGTAGGTGCCGTCCGCCTCCCGCCAGACCTTCGGGTCCCGGAAATCCACCGGGCTGCCGCCCTCGGGCAGGTCGTCGGCGGTCAGGACTGGGTTGCCGGGATACTTCTCATAATTCACGCCGTCCCCCACGGCGATACACTGGGTCTGCCTGTCGTCGCTGGTGCCATCGGGCAGTCTGGGGCCGGCGGAGACGCCGGTATACATCAAAAGCTGCCTGCCGTCGGCCAGCTCCACCGCGCTGCCGGAAAAGCAGCCGTCCTTGTCGGGGAGGGTGTCCGGCGCCAGGGCGGCGGGGAGATACTCCCAGTGGAGCAGGTCCTGGCTGACGGCGTGGGCCCAGTGCATGGGGCCCCACTTGGATTCGTAGGGGTAATACTGGTGGAACAGGTGATATTTTCCCTGGTAGTAGGAAAAGCCGTTGGGGTCGTTCATCCATCCCACGCGGGAGGACAGGTGGAACCGAGGGCGGGCATGCTCGGGAATCAGCTGCTCGGCGATTTCCTCATGCCTGCGCGCCTCTCTTAAAATATTGCTCATAGAAACCTCCATAAATGGTTTTTTTTGAAAATCCCCCGCCCCCCAAAGGGGAGGGCGGGGGAGGGAGGAGGGAAAACCTGTGCTCAAAAGCGATTACTTCTGAGCCTCCAGGTAAGCGTCGAAGTACTTCTGGTACAGGGCCACGTACTCGTCCAGCTTGTAGGCCTGGAGGTCGGCCTGGAACTGATCCCAGTCGGCATCGGTGAAGCCCTCCAGAACGGCCCGGGACTTGAACTCGTTGATGCACTTGCCGATGTCGGCGCCCAGGTTGGAATCCTTCGTGACATCATCCTGGCTCATGAAGAAGTTGGGCAGGCAGTACTTGGCGTGGCAGTCGGGGGTGTAGACCTCCTCGATCCAGTCCAGACGGTACTGGGCGTCATCGGGGCAGGTGACGTAGACGCCATAGTAGCTGTCCAGGACAGCCAGGGGGCCGTTGACGCTCTCGGCCTCGCGGACCTCCACGGGGGACTTGTCGCCCAAGGGAGCGTGCTGGAGCATATCCTCGCCCTTGTCGTTCTTGCCCATCACGAAGATGTCGAAGCCGTCATCCTCGCCGTAGGTGCCCCAGTTGTTCTGGGGGGACTGGAGGGGGGCATACATCTGGTCCAGCCAGGAGCAGACCAAGGCGGGGTTCTTTGCCATGGCGGTGACCACGCAGCGGCCCCGCTGGTAGCCGGAGGTATAGGAGGCGGTGGCAGGAGTGATGCACTTGGTATCGGCCTTCAACATGGGCAGGGGCTTCCAGTCCCACTCATCCACGTTATTGACGTCCTGGGTGCTCGGGTCATGGATGACATTGCAGATATTTGCAACGTCCCAGCTGAAGCAGACGCCGTACCGGCCGCTCTTGCCCTTGGCCACGTAGGTGGACCACTCCTGGGTAAAGGCCTCCACGTCGATCAGGCCCTCCTCATACAGCTTGTGCAGCCACTCGGTGCCCTTCTTGAAGCCCTCGGAGGTGGCTACGCTGACCACCTTGCCCTCGTCGGTCACGGCCAAGTGCTTCCAGGAATCGGGGTCGCCGTAGCCCTCGCCGAAGCCGTTGATGAGGATATAAGGGTCCTGGCCGCCGTCGTTCATGATGCAGGACATGGGGATGATGTCACCGTCAATGTTAAACTCAGCCTTCAGCTTGTCGGCGTTGTCGCGGAAGGCGATGAGGACGGCCTCGAACTCGTCCACGGTGGTGGGCATATCCAGGCCCAGAAAGTCCAGCCAGGCCACGTTGATGAAGGGCATATTGCCCAGAAGCTGAATGGCGGTCTCCCGGTAGCCCAGTTGCTCGATCCAGGGCAGGGCCCAGATGTGGCCGTCCACGTCCAGGCACATGGCCTTGTACTCGGGGACCTGCTCAAAGACCTTCTGGAGGTTGGGCATATACTTGTCGATATAGTCCTCCAGGGGGATGATGACGCCCTGCTTGCCGTACTTCAGGAGGTCGGCCTCGCCAAAGCCCGCGTTGAACACAAAGTCGGGCAGGGTCTTGGCGTTGGACATCTCCAGCTTGATGGTGTCGCCCCACTGGTCGCTCTGGATGGTCTTCCACTCCACGTGGACGTTGGTCTGCTCCTCCAGGCGCTTGAAGATGGTGCGGTTGTTGGGGTCGGACTCGGTGTTGGCGGGGAAGTTGGTCAGGCCGGTGATGGTGGCCTTTTCTGCCAGGGGCATGGCCACCTCGGCGGGGTCCACATCCAGACCCAGGCTGTCGCCCAGGCCGGCGCTGCGGTTGCCGCAGCCGGCGAGCAGGGACAGCATCGTGGCCAGGGCCAGGGCAAGAGAGAGGGCTTTGCGATAAGATTTCCTCATGTCTATTCTCCTTTTCATTGTTGTTGTGCCAGGCATATCAGCCTGTTATAGCCGGGACACTCGTATGCGAAATCTTCCTCCAGCGGGCAGCGCCCGCTGGAGGAAAAACGCAGACTGCGTTTTTCCTAATGTGTTCTATTAACCCTTCACGGAGCCGGCCATAATGCCGCTGTCGAAGTACTTCTGGAAGAAGGGATACATGATCATCAGGGGCAGGCTGGAGATGATGATGGTGGCGTACTTCAGCAGCTCGGCCAGCTGGGCCCGCTCGGCGGTGCTCTGCATGTCGGACACCATGCCGGGCTCGGGCTGGCTGTTGATCAGGATGGCCCGGAGAACCAACTGCAGGGGCTGCTTGGCGGGGTCCTTCAGGTAGATCATGGCGTCAAAATAGCTGTTCCACATACCCACGAAGTTCCACATGGAGATGGTGGCGATGATTGGGGTGCACACGGGAATTAGAATTTTGAAGAAGTAGGCCATCTCGGTGGCGCCGTCGATATCCGCCGCCTCCTGGAGGTCCCGGGGGATGCCCTGATAGTAGGTGCGGGCAATGATCATGTTCCACACGCTGAACGCGCCGGGCAGCATGATGGCCAGGGGATTGTTCAGCAGATTCAGGTCGCTGATGAGCAGGTAGGTTGGGATCAGGCCGCCGCCGAAGAACATGGTGATGACGAAAATCACGTTGAAGAAGCCCTTCCCCCGGAAGTCAGCCCGGGACATGGGATAGGCCGCCAGCAGGGTGATCACGCCGGATAGGATGGTGGAGGCGATGGAGTAGATCAGGGCGTTTTTGAAGCCGATCCAGATCTGGGCGTTGCTCATGACCCGCTCATAGGCCGTCAGGGTCCACTTGCTGAAATCGAAGGTAAGGCCCTTGTTCTGGAGGGTGATGGGGTCGATGAAGGACGAGAGGATGATGTAGATCACCGGGAAGATGATGGCCACCAGGAACAGGCCCAGGATGATGTAGCCAACGATGAGGATGATCTTGTCGCCGGTGGGCTGCTTGGCAAACTCGCTCTTTTTCTTGACTTGACTCATTTTGTTCCCTCTCCTTTCCCGTCAGATGCCCTTGCCTTCGTTCATCTTCTTGACGATGGCGTTCATGGAGATGAGGAGGATGACGTTGATGACCGTGTTGAACAGGCCCACGGCGGTGGAAAAGCCGTAGTCGCCGTCGATGAGGCCCTTCTTGTACACGTAGGTGGAGATGATCTCGGAGGCGCTCATGTTCAGGTCAGTCTGGAGGGCGTAGGCCTTCTCGAAGCCCACGCTCATGATGTTGCCCACGGACATGATGAACTGGATCAGCACCGTGTCCTTGATGGCGGGCCACTCCACCGCCTTGATCTGCTGGATGATGTTGGCCCCGTCCAGCACGGCGGCCTCCTTCAGGTCCTTGCTGGCGTTGGACAGGGCGGCGGTGTAGATGATGGAGCCCCAGCCGGCCCCCTGCCAGATGCCGCTGGCGATGTAGATGGTGCGGAAGGCCTGGGGCATGGTCATGAAGTTGTAGGACGTGCCCAGGAGCATGTTCACCATGCCCGTGGGGGAGAGAAGAATGCGCACGATACCGCACAGCACGATGACGGAGATGAAGTTGGGCATATACAGCACCAGCTGGATCTTCTGCTTCCGGCTCTTGCTCAGGATGCGGTTGAGCAGGAAGGCCAGGAGGATGGGGGCCGGGAAGCCCCACAGCAGGCCGAACACGCTGAGCTTGAGGGTGTTGGCCAGGTACTCCAGGAAGTCCGGGGAGGACAGGAAGCGCTCAAAGTGCTGGAACGCCACAAATTCACTGCCAAAGATACCTATAATGGGGTTGTAGTTGGTGAACGCGATGGCGATGCCGCCCATGGGGATGTAGCGGAAAATGATGGTCAGCAGAAAAGCAGGCATGATGAAGAACACATATAACTGCCAGTGCTGACGGATGTACACCAGAGTGTTGTGCAGTTTGGTGTCTCCGCTTTTTGGGGCTAGGGTGCTTGTCGGTGATTTACTCATTTTCTTCCTCCTTCTAACTTTTTTCCGCATCCTTCCGCTGTGCAAATGCCTCTCACGAAAATGAATAAATTTGGAAAACGCACAAATCCTGCTTGCGCAGCCCCAATATATCCCTCATATCAGGAGAGCAATTTGCCCTGGATGGAGGAAGATAACAGGGCTGATTCCTAGCGCTTTTTGTGAATTTGCACAATTCTCACAAAGCGATTTGTCGCATTTGCACATATCCAGATTTGGTAATTTTGATTTTAACATATTATACACGGTTCGTCAACAGAAATTTTACATTTGCACTAAATAATTTTCTATTTGCATAATTTTCCATGGAAGCAAGTCTTTTGCCTGGAAATTGTCATTTGCACAGCTTGCTGTTGACATTTGCACCGTCCTGTGGTAGGATAGGCGCAGACAACCGAAACAAGGAGGGATCAAATGAAAAAGGTCACCATCCAGGATATCGCGGACGCCCTGGGCATCTCCCGCAACACGGTATCGAAGGCTATCAACAATTCCGAGGGCCTGGCGGACGCCACCCGAGAGAGGATCCTCCAGAAGGCGGTGGAGATGGGCTACAAGCAGTTCTCCTATGTGGCGTCCCTCTCGGGGGGCATCCCCCGCGCCGCGTCCGCCGACCCCTTGGAGCCCCCGGCGGCTTCCGGTGAGATTGCCCTGTTCACCACCAACCTCTCCATGCAGTCCAACCACTTCGCCGTCCCCATGCTGGATCGGTTCAAGCAGGAGCTGACCCTGCTGGGCTATACCCTTGATATCTATAAGGTGGACAGCGAGAACCTGGAGCGGCGCACCCTCCCCGCCGCCTTTGACATCGAGCGGGCCAGCGCCATCCTGTGCATTGAGATGTTCGACCGGGCCTACGACGAAATGGTGTGCGGTCTGGGGCTTCCGGTGCTCTTCGTGGACGGGCCCAACAAGCGCTCCGGCGACTCCCTCCCCGCCGACCAGCTCTATATGGAGAACACCTCCGGGATCACCAGGCTGGTCAACGAGGTGCTGGAGAAGGGGAAGCGGAGGATCGGCTTCATCGGGGATTATGAGCACTGCCAGTCCTTCTTTGAGCGCTATACCGCCTTCCGCTCCGCCATGACCCTGGCGGGCGTCCTCGTGGACGAGCGGTTCTGCCTCAAGGTGTCCGGCCCCGACATGGACGCCCCGCTGGCCGCCCTGCCGGAGCTGCCCGACCTGTTCATCTGCGCCAACGATTTCATCGCCATGGACACCATGCAGTCCCTGCGCAAGCTGGGCAAGTCGGTGCCGGGGGATGTCCTGCTGTGCGGCTTTGACGACGCGCCGGAGTCCCGGATCATGACCCCGGCCCTGACCACCGTCCACATCCACACCCAGATCATGGCCTTCACCGCCATCCACCTGCTGCAGACCAGGATGAAGGAGCCCTCCCTGGACTACCGGACCGTCTATACCGCCACAGAGCTGATCTGCCGGGATTCCACCAAATGCTGATCGTCAAGGGGCGAATAAAATGAAATTCCTTTCCTATGACAGCGCGTTCAGCCAGCTGCTGCTGAAGCTGTGCTATGGCTGCTATCTGAACCTGCTCTGGCTCGTCTGCTGCATCCCCATCGTCACCGTCGGGGCATCCACCACGGCGCTGTACTACACCAGCCTGAAGATCGTCCGGGGCGAGGACCACTCCCTGGCCCGGATGTTCTTCAAGTCCTTCCGGGAGAATTTCCGCCAGTCCACCGTTCTGTGGCTGATCCTCCTGGCCGCCGGGCTGTTCCTGGGGGCGGACGGCTATCTGGTGTACCGCCTCCGGGCAACTTCCACCGGCGCTCCCGCCGTCCTGTGGACCCTGATCCTGGCCCTCATCATCGCCGCGGCGGTGGTCTATGTCATCGTCCTGCTGTTCGTGTTCCCTTTGGTGGCCAGCGTCTCCAACACCAATTGGGCCATGCTGAAAAATTCGTTCTTTATCGGTACCCACTACTTGTTCTGTACCATTCTGGTGTTTGCCGTCCATTTTGCCATGTTTTTCGCGGTGGTCAGCATATTCACCCCGCTGTTCATCCTGGGCGAGGGGGTGTGCGCCCTCATCAGCGCCTATTTGATGTCCAATGTGCTGCGCTCCTGCTCTTATGACCCGGATGCAGACACGGAAAGCGTCGATGTCCCGGCCGGCCAGGACGGAGGACGGAACGCATGAAGCTCACCCGGCAGGAGCGGGCCGCGCTGCGGGCCTCCTTTCAAGAGATGGGCCCGGCGGACAAGGCGGGCTATATCTGGGAGTATTATAAGCTGCCCATCGCGCTGGGGCTGCTGGCGCTGGCTTTTGTGTGCTCCACAGTGTACCGGCAGGCGACCAAAAAAGAGGTGCTGGTCTATTCCGCCCTCATCAACGTCTCCGCCGGGGACGAGCTGGCGTCTCGGCTGGACGAGGGATTCATCTCCGCTGAGGGAACGGACCCCAAACGGGCCGAGGTATGTCTGTACCAGGGGCTCTATCTATCGGAGGACCCCTCTCCGGAGAACCACCAGTATGGATACGCCTCCAGGCTGAAGCTCATGGCCGCCATCGAGGCAAAACAGATGGACGTAGTGCTGATGAACAAAGAGGCCTATGACATCTATTCCCGAAATGGCTACCTGCTGGAGCTGGACAGCCTGCTCTCCCAGGACGAGGCCCTGTACCGCGCTCTGGAGCCCAGCCTGACCGCCAACACCGTCGTCCTGGAGGACAACGCCATTGAGTACGCACTCAATGAGGCCAGCCAATACCAGGCGGTGACCGAGGAGGCCATGAATGGGCTGGATGTTTCCGCGTTCCCCATGTTTCAAAGTGCCGGCTTTTCCGAGCCCGTATATCTTGGCGTAATCGCCAACAGTCCCCGACTCTCCGCCGTCATCCAATATATCGAGTATCTGGCCGATGGGCGGAGCGTGGAGAAATCCGAAGTTGACTGACCGTTTTTGATTCACATGCTTGCCGGTGAGCTGCGCTTACGGCAGGACTATGCGGCACTAACAGAGAGGAGGCGTAAGGATGAAAAAAGCATTTCTTCTCATCACGATATCTGCTATGCTGATGAATCTGGCGGGCTGCAAGGCGAAGCGGCCCGCCGCGGCGGTGGACGGCGCGCCCTGGAGCGAGGACTGGATCACCTTCGGGGTGCTGGGGGTGGAGGAGCCCGGCCACGGCCTGACCCTCCGGGACGACAAGGCGGCCAAGGATATGTGCTATGCCGCCTGGTCCATCGGGGAGGCCCAGCCCTATGTGAACGGGGCGGGAGAGGAGGCGGAGCGGTACGACGCCCAGATGGTGCTCCTGCTGACGGCCTGCGGTACGCCGGAGGAGGCCCGGCAGAACGTGGAGGAGCTGCTTGAGTTGGCCGGGGAGCACTATACCGTCACCGGCACGATCAAACAGGCGTTCAACGGCCAGGAGTTCACCGTCCTGACTTACACGTTCGCCTCCGATACGAGTCCTTTCAGCCGGGGGGTGTCCGCCTTCACCACCTTTGGCGCCTGGGCCATTTCCGTAGAGTTCGCCTGTCAGGAAACCTTCGACCAGGACGGCACGGAGATCCTGACCGACTTTTTGGAGCATTGCCACTACGCAGCGCAGTCATAAGCCTCAGAGGCAGAAATGGGGAGAGGGACAAGCGGCGTGACGCCGCTCGTCCCTCTCCAATGCCGTATTACCCGCTTACGATGTCTTTCTCAGCAGTTTTTTGTTTGCCGGGTCCTCATAGTCCTTGTGGATACCGTCGTCGTCATACAGCAGATACTCCGCCCCCGGATATCCCAGCAGCACAAGGCTGTCCGTCCGGAGTTCCGCTACACTTTCCGCCCCCTCCGCCACGGGGATGCACCTGCCGGCCCGGATAAACAGGGGCACTTCATTCAAGGCAATTTCCACATAGTGATGTCCCGGGGACAGCTTCTCCTCATGGATGGACCCGTCCGGCATGAATTTGACGAACAGCATTTCCTCGGGCAGATAGACATAGCGCCCCTTCGCGTTCTGGGTGTAAACAGGCGCAATCATGACCTCGCCGCCCAGCATCAGCTGATCCTCCACCTGGGGGGTGAAAGAGTCCTCCGGATATTCAAAGGCCAGGGGCTTGAAGTACAGGTCGCCGGAGAGGGCCGCCTTCATATACTCGCTGTACAGGTAGGGGAGCAGGCGGTAGCGGACCCCGATGACATGGCGGAAGTCCTCCACCTGCTCAAATCGGTAGCACTCCTGATCCCGCGTGTCAATGGCCGAGTGGTTGCGCATCAGGGGGGTGAACACCCCCAGCGCCAGCCAGCGCAGCAGGAGGTCCCTGGTAATGTTGTCGCCGAAGCCGCCCAGATCCGCTCCGGCGTACAGGAAGCCGCACATGTTCAAGGAGGGCATCATTTGCAGGTTCAGCAGGATATGGCTCCACCAGGACTTGTTGTCCCCGGTCCAGATACCGCCGTAGCGGTGCATCCCAATGTAGGAGGAGCGGGAGAAGAGCAAAAACCGCTTATCCGGGTCGATCTGCTCAAATCCCTCCGCCGCTGCCCGGGTCATGTTGTAACCGAACAGGTTATGCACCTTGTCGTGGCGTACCATCTGCCCGTCCACTTGGTGATAGAAGCTCTCATAATACCTCTGGTCATTCTGGAGCCCCTGCAGGGCCTCCCGGACCTGGAAGATGGACACCTCTCCCGCCTCGTCCCTGTCGTATTCCCGCAGCAGCGCGGCGGCCTCCTGGACCCCCTCCGGCGTGTAGAAGATGGCGGGCTCGTTCATGTCGTTCCAGAAGCCCTCGATCCCCTGGTCTGTCAGGGTGCGGTAGCAGTTTCCGAACCAGCGCCGCACCTCGGGGTTCAGGACGTCGGGGAAATGGGTGTCTCCCGGCCAGACCGCCGCCACAAAGTCGCTACCGTCCGCCCGTTTGCAGAAATACCCGTTTTCTACACCCTCTTCGTAGACCGGATACCCCTTCTCCACCTTGACCCCTGCGTCGATGATGGGGATCAGCCGGATGTTCCGGGTCTTCATCTCCCGGACGAACGCCGGGAAGTCCGGGAAGTTCTCCCCGTTCCAGGTGAAGTCTTTGAAGTCCTGCATATAGTCGATGTCCATATAGATCATGTCGATGGGGATATGGTTGTTCTGATAGCCGTTTGCCACTTGCCGGAAATCCTCTTTAGTCTTGTAACCCCACCGGCTCTGGCCAAAGCCAAAGGCGAATTTGGGTGGGATGTAGCTCCTCCCGATGATCCTCCGGAACTGCTTGACGATGTCATAGGGGGTATCCCCCTCTATCACATACAGATACAGGTCCGCCTCTTGGCAGGCGATCTCCAGCACATCCGCCGCCGTATATCCGATGTCGAAGACGACTTTGGCGGGGTAGTCCACGAACAGGCCGAAGGGCTTTTCCCCCGCCACCACGATGAAATTGTGGGCGCCGTACAGGGAACGGGTGCCCTCCAGATGGTGTGGGTCATCCGAGGCGTGGCTCACATAACAGTGGCCCCGCTTGTTGATCCCTCGGACCGCCTCCCCCAGCCCATAAACCACGGCGTCCTTTGGAAGCTCGTACCGGTAGCGGAACCCATCCTCAAGGCTGACCGTTCCGAAGGGCGGACTGCCCTCTGCCGCTTTTACGTGTTCCACTACGGCCTCCGTCTCGAATGGATGCCCGTACTTATATTTCCAGATCATAGCGTTACGCTCCTTTCCACGCGCCGCCGGAGGTATAAGATCTCCCTCCCGTAAGCCTCTGCGTGATTTGAACTATAGCAGAATCATGCGGCCTTGGCAACACCGAAATGATACGGCAGAAACTGCGAGGTTCCATAAAATGAATGCTTATCTATTTGTCTCAAAGATCAGGGTACAGACGGCACTGGCCTATCGCTTCAACGTGATCTCCACCATCCTGGTCCAGTGTCTCATCATGTACGCCATGTCCTGCTTTTGGACCGCTGCCTACGATGGGGCCGAAACCGTTTCCAGCGTGAGTCAGCGGGATATGATCACCTACACCACCATTTCTGTCATCATGGGGAACCTGCTGACCATGGGGGTCCAGGACCGGATCGCACGGAGCGTCCGGTCGGGCAGTGTGGCCCTGGATCTGCTCAAGCCGGTGAATATTTACGGAATCTATCTGGCGGAGGACCTGGGCGACTGCGCGACCGCCCTGCTCCAGAAGGCCGTCCCCCTGCTTCTGGTGGGCACGGTGATGTTCGGTTTTCCCGCACCCGCGTCGGTGGTCCACTTCCTGTTCTTCCTGCTCAGCTTTGCCGTCGGCTATCTCATCAACTGGCTCCTGGCGGCCCTGCTGGGGTTGTGCGCCTTCAAGACATTGAAACTGGGACCGCTGGCCAACGTGAAGGGGTTCATCATGAAGCTACTGTCGGGAAGCATCTTCCCCCTCTGGTTTTTCCCTGTTGGGTTTCGGAACGTGCTGGAGCTGCTGCCCTTTATGTACATCTACCAGCTCCCCCTGGGCATCTACATCGGACAGTACACTATGGAGGAGATTGCTTTCCGTACAGGACTTCAGCTGTTCTGGTGCGCGGTACTATGGCTGCTGTTTGACGTTCTGCAAAAAAAGATGGCTGCGGCGGTTCTGATTCAGGGAGGTTGAGCGCTATGAAAACAATTCGATACTATGCCTTCGTAGCCGCTATATCTATCAGGCAATCCATCCAATCCCGGCTGGAATACCCCTTTATGCTGACCGGCCACGTGCTGGCCAACTGCATCCAATGGGTGGTGGGCTTTGCCACCATCAAGTTTGTGGTGGACCAGTTCGGCAGCATCGGCGGCTGGGGCTACGAAAGCCTGGCGTTTTTATACGGCATGTCGGTGCTGAGCCACGGCCTAGCGGTGGTGCTCTTCATCCAGACCTGGGGTCTGGGCTATTGGATGATCGACGGGGAGTTTGACCGGTTCCTGCTGCGGCCCATGGGTCTGATCTTCCAGTTCCTGTTCGACGACTTCAATCTCATCGGCTTCACCGACATCATCCCCGGCCTGATGGTGTTCATCTACGGCTGCGTGAAAGCGGGCCTGCCCCTGACGTTGACGAACATCCTGCTGATCCTCTGCACCCTGGCGGGCGGGACGCTGATCCGCGGGGCGGTGTGGATGTTCTGCGGCTCCATGTCCTTCTGGACGAAAAGCCCCGCCGATTTCACGGACATGGTGGGAGAGCTGTTCGAGCGGGTGTCCATGTATCCCCTCACCATTTACCCCGAGTGGGCGCAGGTGCTGTTCACCTTTCTCCTGCCCCTGGCCTGGATTACCTTCTGGCCTGTAAAAGATATGCTGGGAATGGACCCTGATGCCTTCCCTGTGCCGCTGGCGGTCATCACGCTGGGGGTGGGGCTGCTTCTGTTCGCGGGGAGCTGCGCGGTGTTCCGGGCCGGGATAGGGAAGTACGAGAGCGCCGGGAGCTGAGCGCACAAACCAAATAGAAAAGAGGCATACCTGATCGATGAATCTTACTGATATCTATTCGCTCTATCGCGACGATCCGCCATGCAGCTGGGAATACAAGGACACCAGCCGGGGAGAGGATGATCTCCGCCGCACAGTCTTTGCGCGGTGGGAAGATCAAGGGCTGGCGATCAAGATCGCGTGCAATGATTTTACAACGCCCCACCGTGTGGAGATCTGGCGGAAAACCGCGGCGGCTTACAAGGCGATGGGCTATCACTGCCCTCAGATCATCGCCAGCAGACACGGGAACGCTGCGGAGGCTGTGGACTACGAGGGCAGGCCCTGCGTCGTGTACGCGGAAGAATTGGCGCGGCTCCAAACGGCGGAGCAGCTTGGCGAAAGGACGATCCTGCAAAACGGACGGTATATTTACCATGACGACGCCCTCCGGTTTCTCTGCGAGGTGGGTTCGGCCCGGCTGGATTTTGGGGACTTTCCCTCCGGCTTATGTATTCTGGAACGATTCTGTCCCTCCGACCCCTGTGATGAGATCATGGAGTGCGCCCTGGAATTCAAGGAGATCATAGAGGGGCGGTTCCCCCGATATACCGAGCGGTTTCAGCGGATATGGTCCCGCTTTCTTGCGAATCGCGGTGCGTTGGAGCGGATATACGGCCGGCTCCCTGTCTCCATGTTTCAAGCTGATCTGAACCCGGGCAACATCCTGCTGGACCGTGATATGCGCTTCGCCGGTGTGCTGGATCTCAACCTCACCGGCAGAGATACCGCGCTGAACGTATTCTTCCGGGAGCTGTGGATCAATTTTGACGAAGACATCCCGGACAAACGGGAAAACAATATGTATTATGTGGAGGAGAACAGTGAAAAGGCCCTCCGGTCCTTTCTGGATAATCTTTCGCTAATGAAAAACAGCTATCATTTTACACAGGCGGAGAGAGAGGCCGCGCTACTGCTCTACCGGTATTTGCGGCCTTTCTGGTGGCGGCCCCTTCATGCCCTCAAGCGGGATCAGGCCGATCCGGAGAAGGTGGGACAGATCTTGAGCTGGATTGAGACGGAACAATCGCGCGGCATTGATTTCGAGCGGATCATGGCGAGAGATCCTTGTGGAACAGATCGAGGCGGAACAGCGGATACAAAAGCGGTGATGGATAAGAGGCGGGGAGGCGCATCCATGGACATCATTGAAGTCAGCCATCTGGTGAAGGAGTATAAAAAAATCAAAAAAGAGAGCGGCCTGCGGGGCGCGGTGAAAAACCTCTTCGTGCAGAAGGCGGAATACGTCCGGGCAGTGGATGACATCTCCTTTTCCATCGAAAAGGGGGACGTCGTGGGCTACATAGGCCCCAATGGCGCGGGAAAAAGCACCACAGTGAAGATGCTTTCCGGCATCATGCGGCCTACCAGCGGCGAGATCCTAATCGACGGTGTATCACCTCAGCGGGACCGCAAACGGGTGGTGCGCAACCTGGGCGTGGTGTTCGGCCAGCGTAGCCAGCTGAACTGGGACCTGCGGCTGGGCGAGACTTTTGAGCTGCTGAAGCGAATCTATCAGATCGAGGATAGCGACTACAAAAAGAACCTGGGTGCACTCAACGAGATCTTCCAGATCGACCGGTTCATCGACACCCCGGTGCGGCAGCTCTCTCTTGGTCAGCGGATGAGGGGCGATTTGGTGGCGGCCATGCTCCATTCCCCAGACGTATTGTTTTTGGACGAGCCCACCATCGGCCTGGATGTGGAGGCGAAATACTCCGTCCGGAAGTTCATCAAGGAGGTCAATCAGCGGAACAAAACGACTATCATCCTGACCACCCACGATCTGGGCGATATCCAGGAGCTGTGCCAGCGGGTAATCATCATCAACGAGGGGAAGATCATTGAGGATGGTTCCCTGGATACGCTGGTGGACAAAATCGCGCCCTACCGCCATCTCATCATCGACTTCTACCGGCCCGCCACTATCCCGCACCTCCATGCGGAGCTTGTCTCAGTGAACGAGGCCCGGGCCGTTTACCGTTTCCGGAAGGATGAGATCACCGCCGCCAGGCTGATCGAGGACATCTCACACATAGCTCCAATCAAGGAAGTGGGGCTGGAGGAAGCGAAGATCGATGATATCATCCGAACAGTGTATCAGCAGGGAGATGTATCATGCGACAGATAATGGGATAAAAATCAACAGAGATAGTAGGATCATTGATCCTACTATCTCTGTTGATTTTTACCCTGTACCGTCTTGCTACCCCCCCAGTTCACTTTGTGTCCCTGTGGGGTGTAACCCTTGCGTTGCAACGGGTTGGCTGGTTTGTCCTTATTCTTTTTCCACTAAAAAAGGCCCTTGAGTGGGGTCTGCGGGAGGGGGTGAAAAACTAAGGCTGCACTTAAAGGACAAATTTTTTCGGGCCGTGAAGGAGGTTAAAAATGGGAGCCTGGGGCATTAGAGAACGTCAAAGTGACTACGGACTGGACCTGCTGGGGACTATCGTAGGCACACAACTGAAAGCAGTGGACTTCGCCATCTTCAATACAGCAGAGGCCATTGAGCTGCTGCGGCAGGATATTATGGAGGACATCAAGCGGACCAACCGGGGCTGTCCCCCGGAGAGGCTGGACTGCTACATCAACGCCAACTTCCCGCGAGACTTTACCCATGCGGCACTCCTGATCGCGGAGTGTCTGGCGGACTACTATCGAACCGGGGAGCTGATCGTCACCGAGTATGTTGGCGAAAACTATGATCCGGTAGACCATCATATTAAGGAGTTTGTTGTCACTCCGGCTGATTTCAAAATCCTTTTGGACGAGCTGCAAAGCGTCCAGAACCCGGAGTGTGAGTTATATCAATGCTGGATCGGTGATGATACCCGCCAGCGGTGGCTGGCCCATATCCGGGCTGTCCAGCAAACCTTGAAGGAGGCGGCACATGGCTGTTACAGTTAGCGAAATCACCGTGGATGACCTGCCGGGAATGGCGCGGCAGTACGGAGAGGGGCTTATCATCCAGGACTGTGATATGAACCCCTATGAAGCGGCAAATGTGGTTAATGAGACATTCATCCATGGCGGCATCCTGCTGGAGAGGAAAGAATTTCAGAAGGTCATGGTTTTTCAGAACGATAATTGGACCAATCTGCTGTTCCCTTTCTTCCAAGTTAAACTGGATACGGGAAAACTCGTCGCGTGGCAGTTTTTCACCTATCAGACCTGTCACAGTGTATTTCTGACCGATTACATCCGAGGTAAGAGAAGCATTTTAGGCGAAAAGTGGTAACAAAATCCCAAAACCCACCCTCAACTGACTAATTATCAGTTGGGGGCGGGCTTTTTTGCATTTACGGACAAATCTACAAGCGGCAGGAGCATGAGCGCCCCGGTGACTATTATGGTCGCCGGGGCGCTTTTTTTGTTTCTCCGCATATTTCAAAGGAGGCAATCACCATGCCGTCAAACTTGAATCTGGACTACTACTACGGCACCGAAGCAGACCAGTACAGCTTCTACCGTATCCCCAAGACCCTGCTGACAGACCCCCGGTATAAGAGCGTTTCCATTGAGGCCAAGGTCCTCTACGGCCTCTTGTTGGACCGGATGGGGCTGTCCGTCAAAAACGGCTGGATGGACAGCGAGAAGCGCGTCTACATCTATTTTACCCAGGAGGACGCCATGGCCTTTATGGGCTGCGGGAAGGACAAGACCACGAAGCTGTTCCGAGAGCTGGATAAGGACGGCATTGGACTGATCGAGCGGAAGAAGCAGGGCCAGGGACGGCCCACCCGCATCTACGTCAAGAACTTCATCCTGCCCCCGGAACCAGGCCAGCCCCAGCAGCCGGAACAGGCACCGCCGCCCCCGGATTCTCAGACTGCGGAAAATCAGCAGTCAAGACCGCTGGACCGTGTCGCACTCTTGACTGCGGAAAAACCGCAGTCTGCACCGCTGGAAACGCGCGGTCTTGACGGCGGTTTTTCCGCCCCTAATAAGACTGAAAAGAAAAATACTGATCTGAACGATACTGACCCATCCATCTTTCCCCCTACCCCCGTGCCTCCTGCTTCTCCCCCTGCCGGTCGGCCCAAGAGCCGGATGAGGATAGATGAGATGGATAGATACCGAGAGCTGATAAAAGAAAATATCGACTTTGACCTCCTGCTCCAAGAGCATCCCTACGATGAGGAAACGCTGGAGGGCTATGTGGAGCTTATGGTGGAGGTCTGCTGTTCCCGGCGGGACTTCATCCGCATTGCTGGTGAGGAAATGGCTGCTGGCGTGGTCAAGAGCCGGTTCCTGAAGCTGAACCATGAGCACATCGCCTATGTTCTGGACAGTCTGAGCCATAATACCACGCTGGTAAAGAACATCAAGGCATACACCCTGGCGGCGCTCTACAACGCGCCCACAACCATCAGCCAGTATTACGCATCCCTGGTCAGTCACGATCTGGCCCAGGACGCCGCTGGAATATAACAACTGGACAAACGAAGGAGGATTTTCTGTATGGCAAACAAAATCGACATTCTGGTGGTAGAACCCTGCGAGGCTCCCCGCCCCATCCAGGTTGAGGATACGCTGGAAGCCTTTCAGCAGATTGTGGGCGGACCTATTGAGGCCGGGTGCTACTTGCCCCAGCGGGTCATGCTGATCTGCAACGGTGAGGGCAAGAACATGAAACTCATGCCCAACCGGGAGAATCCCACGGACAGCGGGGACTTCATCGCCGGGACGTTCCTGCTGTGCGGCTTTGAGGGGGAACACTTCGCCTCCCTGACCCCTGCTCAGCAGCGGGAATTTGAAGCCTACTTCGCCACGTCCGGCCCGGAGGGAGGCGATAAGGATTGACCCACCGCCATCTGCTCCGCCGCCTGCTGGTCCCGCCTTAGTACATAGCACACCCCGGAAAATCCAAAATCTGAAAGGAGGACGCATGAGCATCAAATTTCCCAATCTAACGCGATTCTTTTCTCTGTTCCTGGCGGCGGTGATGATGGTTAGTCTTTTAGCAGTCAACGCCCACGCCGCCAATAGGAGAAAAATAACCGACTACGGTGACGCCTACGGCCATTGGGCCTATGAAGCCCTGGCGTGGGCGGTGGACAATGGTGTGTTGGTGGGTACGTCCGAGGACAGGCTGAACCCGGACGGCTATCTCACCCGCGCACAGATGGCCGCTATGATCGACCGGCTGTTTAACACCTACAAGAGCGCCGACATTTCCCGCTTCACGGACGTGCCCCGTGGGAGCTGGCACCATGACTACATCGCCCAGGCGGTCCACATGGGGACCTTCGCCGGGTATTCCAGCAGCCGCATGGGGCCGAATGAGAATATCACCCGCGAACAGGCCATGGTGGTGGTGGCCCGGACGGTCTGCCTGTCCTCTGCCGGTAATTCCGTTCTGACCCGGTTCCCGGACCGGAACCAGGTAGGCGCGTGGGCGGCGGACGCTGTTTCCGCCATGGTGGAGCGCGGCTACGTCAGCGGCTACCGTGATGGCCGCTTGAATCCCAAGGGCCAGATCACCCGTGCGGAGATGGCGCAGATCATGAGCAATATCTTCCAGAGTGTCCATGATTCCGGTGATCTCACCGGCACCTATCAGGACACCGTACTGGTGCGGGGTGCGGTGAACATCCAGGATGCCGTTTTTAACGGCGATCTGATTCTCGCCAACGGCCTGGGAGAGAAAACCCTGAACCTCCATAACATTACCGTCAAGGGACGGCTGGTGGTGTGGGGCGGCTCTGCTGTCAACATCACCGGAAAATCCACCGTGGCGGGCGTGGTCACGCCCCGGAATGACGGCCCGGTGCAGGTGGTCTTTGCCGCTGCGACCACGGAGCTGTCCGAGAAGGGCTGCTCCATCGTCTACCCCAGCGGCATGGACAAGGGCAACAAGGTCCTGTTCACCGACAAGGCCGACAAGCCCGCCATCGACTTTGACCTCCCGGCATATCGGTATGTGGGGGATTCCGTCTCCGTGAAAACCACGCTCACCGGCGCGGAGGCCGTCACCTGGGAGCTGACCCGTGACGGGAAATCTGTTGCCATGCCGGATGGCTTCACCAAGGACGGCGGTATCTGCTACTTCATGGAGGCTGGGCGGTATGTACTGCGCGGCACCGTGGAGAACATCGGCGGCACCGCCTACTGCGAGAAGATGGTGGAGGTCCTGCCCATCGGTGACATTGCCTTTTCTCTGCCGGAGTATGGCTACCGCTATCTGCGTATGGAGGCAGGCGAGGACGGCGAGGCCATGATGCCCCTCCACCTGGAATGGATTGATACGGACGTGATCGCCGTCAGCCATACCTATACGCAGAACGGCGACCTCATGCGCGACCCGGAAATGACCTTCCG
>Ga0209694_1000937_pt1 | contig 37052 bp, 34 predicted proteins | sample GluameincwithD2O_FD_187499 | JGI IMG/M metagenome (GOLD analysis project Ga0209694, IMG submission 187499) | Mouse cecum microbial communities from Vienna, Austria - Glucosamine amended microcosms incubated with D2O (SPAdes) (version 2) | ecosystem: Host-associated > Mammals > Digestive system >... | reverse complement strand
GTCCACAGGTTCAGTGACCAGGTATAATCGGGAAATATCATCAAGTCCAGTCATGTAAAATCCCTCCGTGCCGGTATTGTCCCGCTACGGAGGGATTTGTCATAGATGGGTAATTAACGTCGCTTACAGTCAAACTTGACCGTGGGGGCATTCTGTGCTGCGGCACTGGCTTCGAATTTGTCCCTGGGACTGAATCCGAACATGCCGGCTGTCAGGTTGTGCGGGAAACTGCGGATGTAGCTGTTATAGGTCTGCACATCCTCGTTGTACTGTTCCCTGGCATAGCTGATGCGGTTTTCCGCACCTTCCACACTCGTCATGAAATCCCGCATCACATCACTGGATTTCAGATCCGGATAGCTTTCCATCGCCACGTTGATGTCCCGGACCATCTGGCTGCTGGCGGCATCTGCCGATTCCAGGTCAGTCAGGCTGGCCTTCGGGTCAATGGTCATGTTGCCGTCTGCATCCATGGTGATACCCGGGGTATTGGAGCGCAGGGCTGCGATGTCTTTGTAGATCTCGTCTTCCTGGTCCATGACTCCCTGGACACTGGGCATCAGCTCGTTGATCTTGTCCAGCCGCGACTGCAGCTGTGTCTGGATGTTGGCCTGCGCTGTCGTGACCTGTTCATCCAGTTTCACCATTGTATTGTAGGGAGAGATAACAGAAACCCCGAATATCAGGGCGATGATGGCCAGTACGATCAGTACGATGCCCCAGGCAGGAAATTTTTTCTTCATAGTGTTTGATCCTTTCAGTCTTTTCTTTGTGTTCAGTCCTCGTCATCGTGACGGGATGCATTGCGGTAGTCGTGGTCCGCTGCCATGTGCCAGAGTTTGCTGGTTATCCAGCCCAGGGCGATCATGAGCAGGATTGAACCGATGAATATGCCGATCACGGCAAGCCAGGTCAGTGCTGCACTCATTGTATCTTCCTTTCCAGGGCAGATCACCAGGATCCGCCGCTGCCTCCGCCGCGGAACCCGCCGCCTCCGCCGGAGAACCCGCCTCCGCCAAAGCCGCCACCTCCGAATCCGCCGGAACTGTGGCCGCTGCCGAATCCGCCGCCATAACCGCCATAGCGGTTGCGGCGTCTGCTGCTGGCATAGCCGGCCCAGAACAGGGCGTCCAGCAGATCGTCGTTTCTGCGGTCCGAATATCCTCTCCGTGAGGAGACCAGTACACTGAAGGTCTTCTGGCCATATCCGGGTTTTTCCACCGTGACCTGCGCCCGGCCCGGCTTCATTGCCGTGAGCCAGCCGTCGGCTCTCGCCTGCACCACCTCTGGATTGCTGCTGAATACCGTGATGGTATCCTGGTCGAAGTCAAAGCCCCGGATCTTCATCCGGTAGCGTTCTCCTGTCATCAGCCGCAGTTCGCTGCTTCCGCCGGCAAACAGGGAAACCACCGCGAAGGACAGAGCCAGCAGAAGTCCGCCCACAACCATGACACTGCCCAGTGACAGGCCGTCGTCCTGGTATCCGTATTTCTGCGGATCACTTTGCAGTTCGCCGTTTGTGATCCCCGACTCGATTTCTTCCGCCGTGGCCATGTAGAGATCCTTCATGCCCCGGGAATAGTCACCGGCCTGGAATGCCGGGACAAGCCAGTCCTGCTGCAGGTGTTCGGCATCTATGTCGGTGATCGTGCCTTCAAGCCCGGATCCGATGGCCATGAACCGCTGTTTGTCGTTCATGGAAACCAGGATCACGACGCCGTTGTCCAGATTGCCTGATCCGACCTGTGCCTCATTGCCGATGGCCGTCGCCGCCTGGGCTGCGTCCAGGGCGTCAAGGGAATCGGTCGTGACCACCACGATCTGGCTGCCGGTTTCGTCAGCCAGCTTTCGGCCAAGGTCTTCCATGGCCTGTTCATCCGCCGGATTGATGATGTCTGCATAGTCATTCACATAGGACGTGACAGCGGGCAGGTCACCGGCGGCCTGAACAGGCAGGCAGGCAAAGAGCAACAGGAGCACTGCCGCAAAGGGCAGACTCAGTTTCAGGATGCGTTTCATTGTCCGTTTGTTCCTCTTTCTTTTCCGTTCGGTGTTCCTTATTATAGCGTATTTTGTCCTTCGTTGCGCCCTGTTACAAGCAATGCTATAATGTCCGGGTACGTCAGGGAGGAATTGTGAACGCTTATTACGAGTCTCTGCTGGGAAAAATCCGTGAAGAAATGCAGCTGAATCACTGGAATGCTGCCCTGCAGCTGATCCAGGGGGAGCTGGACATGCCGTATGTGCCGGGAGATATTCTGCCGGTGCTGGAAAAAATGCGGCAGGACTGCCAGGCTTCAGTGACTTCACCCCGCATCCCGGGTGTGCAGGATCTGGAAAAGTGGATCCATGGCACGCCTGTGCAGCAGGAAATGGCAGTCAGCATGCTGGAAGGCATGAATCTGCGGCAGTTTGGACCGCAGGTCCAGCAGCTGCTGGATTCGCATCTGCTGGATGAATTCAAAGGGGAACTCATTGAATCCCTCATGGAGCAGAAAATCGACGAACCGTTCCACATCAGCAGGGACGGCCTGGATATCGAATTTGTTCCCGCCACCATTGTTCCGGCACAGGAAGATGCCGGTCTGACCGGTGCCATGGAACTGTTCGATCACTGGTTTTCTTCGCAGGATCCGGGCATGACGGCGTTCTGCACCAGACTGCTCCGGCAGGAAGTGCTCAATGCAAGACCCTTTGACTTTCAGGAGACTGATCCGCTGCTGCTTGCCAAAAGCGTGGTACGATTGGTTTATGAAGCGATGGGCCAGGAAGACGGCTGGCACGCATTTGCAGCCGCCAACGGCCTGACAGAGACAGGAGATCTTCTCCTGAACATCGAGAAAAGAGGAGCAAACACCATATGAACTGGACTAAACAGGAAAATTCAACGGGTACACTGACCGTAACCCTGGAAGGCGAGCCCTGGGAAAAGGCCTGTGCAAAGGCCTTCAACCGCATGAAGGCAAACCTGAACCTGAAAGGGTTCCGGAAGGGACAGGTGCCTGATGCACTGGCAAAGAAATCCATTCCCGCGCAGGCAGTCTATGAAGAAGCTGCCAATATGGTTGCCCAGGAAGCACTGGACAGCGGCGTAAAGGAATACAAGCTGGACCTGGTGGCCCGTCCGGTTCTGACTGTCAAGGATGCCACGGAAAAATCCGTCACGCTGGAATTCACCTGCACCGTGAGCCCGGACGTGGAACTTGGTGACTGGAAATCCATCAAGGCGGAAAAGAAGGCAGTGGAAGTATCCGAAGAGGAAATCGACCAGGAAATGCAGCACCTGCAGGACCACTTCGCCGACTGGGTTCTCAAGGAAGACGGCGAACCCGCTGAAATCGGCGACCAGGTGACCATCGACTTTGTCGGCATGAAGGACGGCACGCCCTTTGAAGGCGGATCCGGCGAAAACTATCCGCTGGTTCTGGGAAGCAACACCTTCATTCCGGGCTTCGAAGACCAGCTCGTCGGCATCAAGCCGGAAGAGAAACGCACCATTGAAGTGACCTTCCCGGAAAACTACCAGGTGGCCGACCTGGCTGGACAGCCTGCCACATTTGAAGTGACGGCCCACGACATCAAGTCCCGCGAACTGCCGGAGATCAACGACGAGCTGATCGTCCGCCTGAAACGCGACGGCATTGAAACAGTCGAGAAATACAAGGAAGAAGCGAAGAACGCCCTGCTGGCCCAGAAGGAAAAGGCCGCAGAGGATGAATTCACGAACGATATCCTGAACCAGCTGCAGGCCATGACAAAGATTGACCTGCCGGAAGTCATGACGGAAGGCGAAGTGGACCGCATGTACCGCGAGTTCGAGCAGAACATTTCCCAGGCAGGCTTCACAGCCGACCAGTTCCTGCAGGCAACCGGCCAGGACAAGGCAGCCATCCGTGCCCAGATGAAGCCGGAAGCGGAAAACCGCGTAAAGATGCAGCTGACGCTGGAAGCACTGGCCAACCAGGCTGAGATCGACATCACCGAGGACATGATCAACGACGAATACAAGATGCTCTCCGAGATGTATCACATGCCTGTGGAGCAGATCCGCCAGGTGATCTACCCGGATCAGATCGTCTTCACGCTCAAGCAGCAGAAAGCGCTCGATCTCCTGAAGAAGAACGCTCAGGAATAAATCAGACCCGGAAAAGACGCGTTCGCGTCTTTTTCTGTAAAGAAAGACAGTGGTGACTCAATGACATTGAAAACCTATCCCCTGATCTGCACCCGCGGGGTGATCATATTTCCGGATCAGGAAGTCGTCATAGACGTGGGCCGGCCGGCCAGTCTGGCGGCGATTGAAAACGCACAGGACAACCATGGAGATCTCATCTGCCTGTTTTCCCAGAAACGCATGGATCTGGAAGATCCGGGTATGGATGACCTCTATGAGGTGGGGACTCTGTGCGAAATCCGGCATGTCCGCCGTTTTGACAAATTCATCCGCGTGAAATTCCGCGGACTGGAACGTGTCCGCCTGAAAAAATGGGTGGACAACGGGACCTCTGATATGGGGGAAGTCGAGCTGATCCCCAACCAGCGGCAGGATGAAACCGAGGAAGTGGCGCTCGTTCGGATGATCGCGCAGGCCTTCGAGCAGATGCATCCCGGTGAAAAATTCATGTCCAAGGAACTCATGATGGAACTCTCCCGGGGAGTGGGTGCGGATGTCCTGTCGGACAAAGCCGTACAGGGATTCCCCCTGGCCACCGAACGCAAGCAGGAGTATCTGGAAACGCCGGGCATCAACGATCGTCTGGTCATGCTGCTGCAGGACATGGAAAAAGAAAAGAAAATGTCCGAGGTGGAAAAGAAGATCAACGAAACAGTCAAGGAACGCATTGACCAGGGCCAGAAGGACTATTACCTCCGGGAGAAGATCCATGCGATCAAGGAAGAACTCGGGGATGTGGCGGAAATCGACAAGGATGTGGAGAACATCCGGAAGCGCCTGGACGAGAATCCCTATCCGGAGTACATCAAGGCCAAGGTCCGGGATGAACTCTCGCGCTACGAGATCCTGCCGCCTGCATCCGGGGAAACCGGGGTGATCAAGGCCTACATCGACTGGCTGATGGAGCTGCCGTGGTGGCAGGTCACGAAGGACAATGAAGACCTCAACGATGCGCAGAAGATCCTCGATGAAGACCACTACGGTCTGGAAAAAGTCAAGGAGCGGATCATGGAGTACCTGGCGGTGAAGCAGATGACCAACAGCCTGAAGGCACCGATCATCTGCCTGGTGGGTCCTCCCGGTGTGGGCAAGACCTCGCTGGCCAGATCCGTGGCCCGGGCCCTGGACCGGAAGTTCGTGAAGATGAGCCTGGGCGGTGTGCGTGATGAGGCAGAGATCCGCGGACACAGACGGACCTACCTCGGTGCGCTGCCTGGCCGAATCATTCAGGGCATGAAAAAAGCCGGTGTGGTCAACCCGGTCTTCCTGATTGACGAAATCGACAAGATGGCCTCGGACTACAAGGGCGATCCCTCCAGTGCCATGCTCGAGGTGCTGGATCCGGAGCAGAACAGTGTGTTCTCGGATCACTACATTGAAGAGAATTACGATCTCTCCAATGTACTCTTCATTGCCACGGCCAACTACCTGGAGAACATTCCGCCTGCCCTGCAGGACCGTCTGGAAATCATCCAGCTGTCCAGCTACACCGATGCGGAGAAGGTGAATATCGCCCGTGAGCACCTGGTTCCCAAGCAGCTGAAGGAAAACGGCCTGACGCCGGAGCAGCTCAACATCAGCGATGACATGCTGCTGTACCTGGTCCGCTACTATACCAGGGAAGCCGGTGTCCGCCAGCTGGAGCGGACCATTGCGGCGATTGCCCGGAAGACCGTGCTGGCGATCCTCAAGGACGGCAAGGAGTCCATCACTCTGGATAAGGACCTCATCCATGAGTGGCTGGGGAATGAAAAGACAGACTACGGCAAGCGGGAAGAACAGGACCAGGTCGGCACAGTGACAGGTCTGGCCTATACCAGCTTTGGCGGGGATGTCCTGCAGATCGAAGCCACGAAGTTCGAAGGCAAGGGCAATCTGGTGCTGACCGGTCAGCTTGGGGATGTCATGAAGGAAAGTGCCAGCATTGCGCTGGACTACATCCGTTCCCATGCGAAGGAATTCGGGATCGATCCGGAGTGCTTCGGCAAGCTGGACATTCATGTGCATGTACCGGAAGGGGCTGTTCCCAAGGACGGACCCAGTGCCGGTGTGACCATGACGACGGCGCTTGTGAGCTGCCTTTCGGAACGCCCTGTAAAGTCCAATCTCGCCATGACCGGTGAAGTCACGCTGCGCGGCAATGTGCTGCCCATTGGCGGCCTGAAGGAAAAGAGCCTGGCTGCGCACCGTGCCGGGATCGATACGATCCTGATCCCGAAGGGCAATGTCAAGGACCTGGAGGATGTGCCTCAGGAAGTGAAGGACCACATCCGGTTTGTTCCCGTTGCCACGGCTCAGGAAGTGCTGAAAGAGGCCCTGGTCTGATGAACAGCGAATTCGTTGTCTCCAGCAGCGGGCGGGACAGCTGGCCTGAGTCCGAACTGCCGGAGGTTGTGGTCGTCGGGCGAAGCAATGTGGGCAAGTCCAGTTTCATCAATGCCTTCACCGGCAAGAAGCGGCTTGCCTATGTCGGCAATACCCCGGGCAAGACGAGGCTTCTGAATTTCTTCGCCATTGACGGCGACTGGATGCTGGTGGATGTCCCGGGTTACGGCTATGCGAAAATGAGCAAATCCCAGCTGATGCAGCTGGGACAGATGATGGATGACTATTTCCAGAACCGGGAGAACATCAAGGCGGTCGTGCAGCTGGTGGATTCCCGGCACGACCCGACGGCTGATGATATCGATATGATCGGTTTCTTCAAGGAGATGCACATTCCGGTGGTCATAGTGGCGACCAAGATCGACAAGGTTCCGAAGACCAAACGGCCCGCCCACCTGAAGGCCATTGCGAAGAAAGTCCAGATCCCGGTGAAAAACATCCTGCCAGTCTCCAGCGTGGAATTTACCGGGCTGCGGGAAGTGGAACAGAAGATCCGGGAACTTCTGGAACTGGATCCGGTTCAGGAATCTGATGCAGCGGCTGAAGAGTCGGCAATGACACCGGCGGAAAACTCCGAATAGTCGAATACTGAACAGGCCTGAGCCATCCACTGCAGGCAAAGACACAAAGGCACTCTGACGAATGGGACGCAAATGCACCATTCAGGCAGGGTGCCTCTTTTGTGTCTGCCTGCATGTGCTGTCGGAGGAACAGTCATGAAACGCCGGCGGTTTTTCAGGCACCACGGATGAATCGCATGGCATCTCTTTTTAGAATACAGTCATGATGATGAACACGAAATCCACCATAGCATCCCCGGATCCTGCACTGCAGTTCCTGTTTTCCACCTTCGGTATCCTGACGTGGCTGTCCACCGTGACGAAACTTCCGCAGGACAGTGCCATGACCCTGGGCATCATAGAGATCTGCCTGGGAACCGGTGCCTTCGCCGGCAGTATCCTGGCGCTGATCCGGGGCGATCTTCATGCGAACGTGAATCTGGTCCTGAGTGTCATCCTGGGATTCTCCGGAGGCATCACCCAGATCGTCATGGTGCAGTCCAACCGCATGGGGATCCCGTTTCATCCCTGGATCAGCGCGGTGATCATCCTGCTGGGCGGACTCTTCGTGACAGCCATTCTGCCGCTCATGACATGCATGCCGCTGTATGAGTTTCTCTCCCACCTCTTTGTGGCACTCGGGTTCCTGGGCTCCAGCATCGGCACGCTGGCTTCTCTGCCATGGCTTCACATGGCCGGTGCCTGGTGCCTGCTGCTGTTTGGCATCACCGGGATGTATTATGGAATCTCGCTGATGTACCGGGCTGCCGGCAGGAGGATTCCTCAGGGGCCGACACTGGCGCTGCTGATGGGAGAGGTGGAGCAGAGACCGGAACAGGGAAGCGGCAATGGCCGGGACTGATCTGTTGTTTGTGGATATCCGGACAGGAGAGCAGTGTCTCTCCTTTTTTCGTGCAGACTGGAAACATCCCCGAAGCTGCATTCACCGGTCTGACGGAGGACAGGTGCGGGACTTGCGGCAAGCGCTTTCATGAATTTGTCTGTTTTCGCAATAATTGTGTCATTTATGTGATGATTGCCGGGTAAATCACTTGTTGAGCACATACTTTCCCACAGTAAACGGTTACTCAATGTGATTGCATGTGAAAAGTGCACATTTTATTGCACCTGAATCACTTCCTTGTTAAATTCAACAACAGCGAGGAAGAGTGTATGATAAAAAAAGCGATACAGGGCGCTGCCGGCGCCTGCCTGATGTTTCTTGCCGGTTCCATGCCGGTGGCTGCAGCAGAACACAAGAGCCTGCTGTTTCCCCAGTATCATTTTGAAGACATGAACAAGACGGTATGGGTGGAGTCCACAACTTCATTCTCCGATCATCCTTCCAACAACCTGGGGGAAACGGTGCTCGTTTCCGGCAATACGAAGGTCAAACTCACCGGTGAGTCCGGCACCGGAACCGCCCGTCTGGAGTACCAGGGAAAGACCTGGTATGCAGATGAGAATACCCTGACGGACAAGAGTCCGGAGCAGCGCAAAAAGGAAACCGAGGAAGCAAAGAAAAAGGCCGAGGCAGAGAAGAAAAAACGCCAGGAAGAAGAACAGAGGGCGAAGGAAGAAGCTGCGAAAAAGAAGGAAGCCGAACAGGCTGCCAGCTGGAATGGCCCGGTCCTGTCCCCCTCTGCGGGCGTGGTTCAGGGGCCTTCCGGACGGGAGACCTACTACAATCTGGACATGAGCGGCGTGGTTTCCATCATGCGTGGAATGGGCAACAACGACCCGTACTGGGTGCGTGGTGACGGTGCCAAAATGCTGGGCGACTATGTCATGGTGGCAGCCAACTTTGGCCTGCGGCCAAGGGGCAGCCTGGTTCCCACATCCATGGGCATGGGCATTGTCTGTGATACCGGTGGTTTCGCAGCTGCCAATCCCACACAGCTGGATATAGCGACAGCGTGGTAACATCCATGCAGATGCTTCTTTGGAGTGAGGTCTGTTTCGAATTCTGCTGTTCCCTCTGAAGTGATACCAAAGAATTGTCAGCCGAAGCGTCATGATAAGAGGATGAGTGGACTGTTTTGGACTGGTGCTGGATGTGACTGTGCAGGTTGAAGTACGGCCATCTGCAACGATGCTTCCGCAGAGTCAGGTTTGTTTCATCGTCTTCTCCTGATGGCTGATGCAGTCTGCCTGGATATCCAATCCCGTAGAGAACAGGGCTTGTCTGTGGACAGGCCCTTTTTCACTTTGTGCTCTTATCTGATTGCCAGCATTGGCATCAGCGACACAATGACCGCATGGTATGATGAAACCCGTGGAGGGATGAACATGAGAGTTTGTGTATATGGTGCGAGCAGCAGCCGGATCGCGCCTGTGTATAAAGAAGCCGGGCGTGAGCTGGGAATCCTGATGGCGGACGCGGATATGACGCTGATCTTCGGCGGTGGACAGACCGGGATGATGGGGGCTGTGCTCGACGGTATCCAGGCGGCAGGAGGAGACTCCATTGGCGTGTCGCCACGATTCTTCGATGTGGATGGCGTCCTGGCGAAAAGCTGCACAGAGTTCTACTTCACGGAGACCATGCGGCAGCGTAAACAGATGATGGAAGAACTTGCGGATGCATTCATCATGACTCCTGGCAGTATCGGTACCTATGAGGAGTTTTTCGAGATCCTGACCCTGAAACAGCTGAAACAGACGGACAAACCGCTGGTGGTCCTGAATACCAATGGGTTTTTCGATCCGATGATCCAGATGCTGACGAATGCCGTCGAGCAGGACTTTCTCGGTGACTACATCTGGGAGCTGTTTGAAATCTGTGACACCCCGCGAAAGGCCGTGGACTGGATCGGGCAGGGGAGTGGGAAGGCAGAAACCCGGGCCCTATAATGGGTTTGATAAAGGAGGCATTTCCCATGGCCGAAGCATTCAAGAAAATGGAACGTGACATCCTCGAGCATGTTGAAGAGCATGACGTGGATGTGGTTGCGAGCAAGCAGAAAGATATCGCCAAACACGAAGAAGAACTGAAGGACGACAAGTCCAAGTTCATGAAGGATCTCCGTGAAAAGGAAATCCAGCACGATGAAAACGTCATCGAGCGCAAACAGGAACACATTGGCAAAGACGAGCGCAAGATCACCGAGGAAAACAAGGAGATCGAGGCAGCAGAAGCCAAAGAGAAGAAATAAGCTGTCTCAGCAGACATGCAGAGTAAAGAGCCGGGCGAATTGCCCGGCTTTTTACCGGATTCACAAGGATGGCGGTGGTTTCAGACAATCCTCATATTTCTGGTTTGTACCCATATGAAAAGACCAGGCAGGTACTGAAGAATCCCATGATATACTGGCAAATCTCAAGGACTTTCTGACATATCATATTCTTCGGATACAGACAGCTGATAATACAAAGCAGCATCCTGGTCAGAATTCGTATCATCAGGTGTCAAAAGCCATCCAGCGAAAGCAGCAAGTATCAGTACAACGGCTGTTCTGAACAAAACCTGACTTCTATAACAGCTCTTCAGTTCTTTGACAGCAGATGGTGGAATGAATACCTGCCTGAGCTGCAGACAAAGTGTCTCAAGTTTATGATTCTGCTGTCTCTGCAGCTGAAGCATGATCAGAAGACAGGCAAGGGCAGATACCGCAGAAAACAGATACAGCATACGATACTGGAAGCAAAGGCTGTCCAGAAGTTTCGTTTTCTCTGGATACCGGTTTCTCAGACTGAGATTCATACGGCTGGCCAGCTGCGAGATCTGCTTTTCCGTCAGGCTTCCTGTTGCACGCTCTGTCCATACATGAACGGTTGAATACGCGTTTTTCAGAAATGATTCATTCACAAACAATGAATAGGGAACGCCGCTTCCTGGGACCTGATCCCACAGGGAAAGAGAATCCAGCCATATTGCCGGTGCTTCTTTCAGGATACCTTGAATAGTCAGCACTTTTTGTTTCTGATCTGAATCACTGAGAGTGATTAGTGTTCCGGGCTGTATTGTTGTTTCTGACCAGACTTCCTTCTCTGAAGCAAAATCGTGATATCTGATTTCACCGGAACCATATTCTTCCTGGTAGAAATGCTGGAAAGCAGGAAGGCAGATAATTGCCGAGTCACCAGAATCAAACGTATCCTCTGATACATCAGTCAAATCCAATACCAGGGTCTTCAGCGGTCCATCCTGCAGCACGATCAGTTCTGGATACAAGGATGGAATGCCATTTTCGTCGGGCGATAGTCCGATGAAAGCATCATCCTGTTTGAAGATACCTCTGATGCAGGATTGACCACAATCTTCCCAGTTCATCATCCAGCCGCTCTCACGCATCGCAGTTGCAGTTTTTTTCACACCGCTGACTGCTTCTATTGCTGCCAGCTGCTGTGCAGACAATGGCTTTTGATGATTTGTATGAGCAGTCCCAGGTACGTCAAGTGTAAAATCGGGGACTTCCCAGATGTCATTGAATTGCTGTTGTATCCGACCGGCACAAAAGAAAGACAGCATGCAGATCATTATGCAAAACCCGAGAGCCAGAAGATGTATCCGCTGTTTATGGATGCCTGTTTGCCGGAGGCGGGAAGCAAGCTGATGTGTCTGCATCATATTCCCGGTTTTAACGCTCAAGTCAGGAAGCAATGCATTCGCCGTCCCGTAGGCGTTGATGGAGGATGGAATCGACTGCAGTTGATGTCGACAGACTCCGATGATCAGGATGGGCATGAGAGTCAAACTCACCAGCCAGATCCATGACCAGGGAATCCAAAAACAGGCAACTATGGTGATGATCAACGAAGGTATCTCTGCCAGATACAGGATCCGAAGCAGGTCTGTACACAGCTGCCGGGAGCTTCTGCCTCTGAGTTTCAGAATACTCAGATCCATTTCACGCTTTCTTGTCAGGATCGTCATCCAGATCCATGGGAAAAGGACCGCTGCGACCAGAGCCAGGATGACCATGGACCAGGACAACGTAGAGGCAGGTTGAGGGGACTGTTTCAGCCGTTCATTCATAACCATTTTCAGAGACCGCATTTTGTCCGGCAGCGACTGCTCCCAGCCCTCCTGAGACTGAAGCAGGAGGGAAGCCCTGCTGTCCTGCAGAGTCGGCAGAGTCGTGAACAGTGACGGCATACGATTTCCCCAAGTCCAGCCAGACCTGTAGGGATCTGTGATCCCCACAATGGTCACAAACCAGATTTCTTCATTCTCCAGCTCAAGCTTCAGCTCCTGTCCAAGGATATAACTTCTCTTCAGCTCATCGAGCATGGATGATTCAATCAAAGCCTCTCCGGGTTTTTGTGGATATCTTCCTTCTTTCAGTCTCAGTTCTGCCTGTTTGAAAAAAGCAACATCCGCCTGTCCACAGCGGATGGGGACATGACTGCAAAGGACATCAATGATTCTGACAGTCCCGACAGATTCGATCATCGGATCCTGTTTCAGGGTGTTGATATCACTTTCCCTCACATCCACTGCCATGGCATCCCAGCTTCCATACCACTGCTCAGATTCCCTTTGCTCCTGGGCTCTGGCTATCTGCTGCAGGTACAACCCTGATTCAAAGAGCAGGCAGGAAAACAGACAGGTTGAAGTCAATACCAATATCTGTGCAGGCTTAATCCATCGTATCCGTCGTTTCATACAGCCACGGCTTTCCATCTCTCAGTTCTACGATCCGGTCTGTCTGTTTGGCAAGGTCCAGATCATGAGTGACCATGATCACAGTAATCCCAAGTTCGCTCTGACACAGTTTTAGCAGGCGCATGATCTCTATTCCGGATTGTCTGTCCAGATTGCCAGTTGGTTCATCCGCCAGGATGAGATCAGGCTTGCGTATCAAAGCTGCAGCTATGGCTGCCCTTTGCTGCTGTCCTCCGGATAATTCATGAGGGAATTTGTCCAGAAACGGACGAATGCCTGTCCGGTCAATGATTTCTTCCTCCCAGTCTGTATCTCTGCGAAATGTTCCTGTTTCCTGAATCAGGGACAGGTTTTCCCGAATTGTACAGATGGAAACCAGCGCAAAAAACTGGAACACGAATCCAATGTGGTCAGCCCGAAATAAGGCAGCCTTTTCTTCGGACAGTCCAGTCATGTTGCAGTGATCCAACAACACGGTTCCCGAATCCGGTTTTTCCAGACCTGCAATCATCTTCAGCAATGTGGATTTTCCCGAACCGCTTCTGCCAATGACGGCAGTGAACTGACCATCGGAAAACCTCAGAGAACAGTGATCCAGAGCGCGGGTCAGACCGTAGGATTTTGTGAGATTTTCTGTCCGTACAAGCATACTGTCACAACCTTTTCCATGAGGATATATAAAGCCAGTTACAAAACTGTCACAGGATTTCTCTTTCCAGCCTGCAGTGAGGAAAGGACAGTGTCATAGTGATCCAGCCATCTGATGCTCTGCCACTGAGGATACCGTGATGAGCCTGTGCAATTTCTCCAGCCATGGCAAGCCCGATGCCGAAATGGCCAGGAGAACTGGTCACATATCTCTGGAAGGCTGCATCCAGCTGATCCTGACTGATCAGTCCCTGATTTTTAACAGTCAAAAAAATGTGATCTTGTGCAGATCTCAGCTGCAGGAAAACTTTGTCCTCCCCAGAACAGGCATCCAGGGCATTGTCCAACAAGGTCAACAGCAGTTCCTGCAGGTAAAAGCAGTCCCCATGAAACCGGACAGGAGCAAGATTGGTCTTGATGCGTATCATTTGTGGATGGTTCATCACAACCTCTGTAACAAGCCGGTCCAGAGAGAGGGATGAAAACGTCATGCCTTTTTCCAAAGCGCTCTGACCGGCAGTTTTCAGCATATTTTCCACGAGTTCATTCATATGGCGGACTGCCCGGATCATAGGCGGATTTTCGCTTATGTCTGCCTGCAGCTGCAATGCGCAAAGACCGGATTTCAGTTGATGACACAGGTTTTCATAGCGATATTGCTGTTCTCGCAGTTGAAGGCGAAAAGCAGCCTGTTTCTGCTCAAAAGACCTTCTTGTGCTTTCCCATGCTTTGCAGCTCAGTGGAAAGACAGGATCCGAATGATGGTTCCTTATATGTCTTGCAAGTCGGCTGTCCAAATAGCTGAACCAGTGAATTTCCCACACAAGAGCGATCAGGTTTACAGCTGCAAGCAAACCACAGATCAGAAAACCAGGCTGACGGGCAGACTGCATCATGATCCATTGGATTTCTTGGACTGAGGGTTCCAGATACAAACCTGCGAGCTCCAGACACCCGGATCCAAAGAAAACCACCATTCCGCAGCAGGATACTGCAAGAAAAACAACAGGCAAATATCTGTGCATCAGAGATCTCTTTTCACGGAATAGCCGGAACTGGCGTTTCCGATGATCGAAAGGGAAATGTCCACCAGCTTTCGTTTCAGCTCACTGATGCGGGTACTTACTGTTCTGACAGTGGCTTCCTTGCCGGTCCGGGTATAGATATGGTGGATCAGATCGCTGTAATGGGAAAGGCTGCGTGAAAAAAGGCAGGACAGTATGGCTGTCTCCGTGGGAGACAGTGTAATGCTTCTGTCGTTATCTCCCACCAGCAGGCCTTTGTCTGCCACCAGAATGCAGCCGCTTTTTCGCAGCGTGTGAGTCCGGAACAGGATGCGGTCGGTTTTGGCCCTGAGAATGTCCAGTCCAAAGGGTTTTACGAGATAGTCATCCGCCTGGGCGGTGTACCCTGCAATAATTTCCTGATTTGAATCTCTGGAAGAAATAATAATAACCGGCACATCTGAAATTTCCCGCAGAATCTGGAGAAACTGCATGCCTGATCCATCGGGAAGGTTAAGATCCAGCAGAATGACATCCCACTGTTCTTCCATCTGATCAAATGCACCAGACAGGGAATTGCATTGAACGCAGCCCAGAGGCTTCAGAGCCTGGCAGATGGTATCTGACAGAATTGCATCATCTTCAATCAATAAAATATTCATGGTGTTCAACTTTCTGTAAAAAAAGTATCACAGTCTGGAGACCGTGACAATTTTGTGATTGAAAACGCTTACCATCAATTCAGAAGCAGGAACACACCTGCCGGAAAGAGGAAGAACTATGAATCACGCTGTATCTTTGGCTGTTGAATCAGTGGCTGCAGCCTTTACGTTGACTGCTGGCAGGGGACTGGATTCAGATCTGTATCCATACAATGCTGTCTGGTATCCATCCTGGAGACAGAAACAGGTTTCCCATGAAATATAGGCGTTACACCGCTAAGAAAAGCAGATTTCTGTTTATATCTCTGCAGACGCTGATTTTCTCCGGATGCGCGGCACAACCGGATTGCGGCATTGTCCTCACGAATGAAAGCAAAGACAGCTGGGAGTGGAAGATCTCTGTTCCTGAATCTGACGCTTACAAAGTCTGTATGGCATTCACTGATTTTGACAACACAAGAGACAATCCTTATTCTTTTCTGACAGAACAGACACTGCACAGTGACGAGTCGACCCTTCAAATCAGCCAAACTGATGCCGAAACGTATAATGTCGTTTTTCATGGTGATATGTGGGAAGCCAACGAGAGACTTCTTCAGTCACCGGATTCCGACTGGAATTATGTTGTTCCGTCAACCGATGAACGACTGGTTCCAAGAGAAGCAGCTCCACTGCTGGAATTTCATTATCATGACCCGCAGATGACAGACCATTCGGGCTGCAAAATACTGACTGTGCAGTTTATGGCAGTCAGAGACTACATCCAATAACGGATGCCTGCACGCAGGTCAGTCTGGTCAGATATCAGTCAAACCCGTTTCCATGATTCGACGATGCTGATCAGTCACCTGAACCAACACCTTCAGGAATATCAGACAATTTGGTGGCAAAACGCTTACCGCAAATCAGAAGCAGGCTGAAACCTGCCGGAAAGAAGGGAATTTTATGAATCCGCTGCAAACTGCATTCCTGTCCTCACGAAGCCATCACGCCGATGGATTCTCATCCCGTTGTCTGTCTGCATCTGCCTGTGTTTGATTCAATCAAAAAGCTGTTGCTGACAGCTGTTCTTATTCTGGCACCACTGCTGCTCTTTATTGTGTGCTTTCTGTGCAGTTCTATTGTCCCGAATAGCCATCTGTTTGGAAACAGCGTCGTGCATCCCGTCTGGCTTTCTGTATTCTCTGTTGTCTTTTCCGAGCTGTTTCTGCTGGTTCTCAACAAAGCCGGGGTGGGATACAGGTCTCTCATCATCCTGAGTATTTCCACATTGTTCTGGATGATTTACCTGATAACGGATATCCGGCTCCTGCTGTTTCTGTATCCGGCTCATACCTTGAATTATGAGGTTTTGTTCCATGTCTCCATCATTGAGCTGAGCGTCTGGACAACAGCCCTGCTGTGCCGGTTCCATCATCCTGCACATCCTCAGAAAACAGTCAGGTAAGCTGGAACAGCTCTTTTTTGACCATATTGCAAAACCCACCAGTCAGATCCCGTTTCTGACTGGTGGGTTTTCACAATTCACACATCCAGTTCTTCTGCCTGCTTCAGCCAGAGGGCCGCACTGGCATCACTCGGCATCCGCCAGTCTCCCCTGGGAGACAGACAGATGGAACCAACCTTCGGTCCATCCGGCAGACAGCTGCGCTTGAACTGCTGGGCAAAGAACCGCCGGTAGAAGGTCCGCAGCGATTCCTTGATCTTCCCCGCATCCACCTGCGGGAAAGCCAGTCTGGCCAGTTCGAAGATCTTCTCCGGACTTTCATGATACCGCAGCATATGGTACAGGAAGAAGTCGTGAAGGTCATAGCTTCCAAGCACTTCCTCGGTTTTCTGCGCGATATTCCCGTCTTTGTCCGGCGGCAGCAGTTCCGGAGAAACCGGGGTATCGCAGATATCCAGCAGGACACGTTCCAGCTTTGTATAGCCGGCCTTTCTGGCGGACAGCGCTTCGCTTTCCACCAAATAACGGACCAGTGTCTTGGGTACACTGGCGTTCACCGCATACATGCTCATATGATCACCATTATAGGTGCACCAGCCCAGAGCGAGCTCCGACAGGTCACCGGTTCCGATTACAATGCCGTTGACTTTGTTGGCCAGGTCCATCAGGATCTGTGTCCGCTCTCTGGCCTGACCGTTTTCATAGGTAATGTCATGTACCGATTCATCCTGCCCGATGTCCGCAAAATGCTGGCGGACACTGGCCGCAATGGGAACTTCCATTCTTGTCACGCCCAGCAGTTCCATCAGTTCATCCGCATTGGATTTTGTCCGTTTTGTCGTGCCGAACCCCGGCATGGTCACGGCTGTGATGCCGGATACAGGAAGCCCCAGTATCCGGAATGCACGGACTGTCACCAGCAATGCCAGCGTGCTGTCCAGACCACCGGAAATGCCAATGACTGCCTGGCGGCAGCCGATCTTTTTCAGTCGGGTTGCCAGGCCCTGTGCCTGGATCCCCAGAATGGTTTCACAGCGTTCCAGCCGCCTGTTCAGATCACCCGGCACAAAAGGATAGGCCTCCACAGCCCGGGTCAGTTCGATGGTCTCCAGATTGGCAGAAGCATAGGTCACGACGGTATAGCCCTCACGATTCTCCTGCAGGGATGTCTTGAACTTCAGCCGGTCGCTGTTCAGATGCTGCAAGTCGATCTCGCAGGAGATGCTTTCCTCAGATGCGGTCTCAGCCAGGATCTTTCCGTTCTCCGCCATGAGATCGGCCCCGGAAAAGACCAGATCCGTGCTGGACTCGTCGGGCCCGGCGCTGCAGTACAGGTAACCGCTGTAGGTTTTCGCGCTCTGGCTGGAAACCAGGTCACGCCGGTAACGGTTTTTGGCAATCACTTCGTTGGAGGCGGAGCAGTTCACGAGAATATTGGCTCCAGCCTGCGCATGCCCGGAGGAAGGCGGGACAGCCACCCACAGATCTTCGCAGATCTCGATGCCGATCACGGCATCCGTGGTTTCATCCGCAAACAGGATCTTTCCGGAGACCGGTACATTGATTCCATTCACCTTTACACAGGAAACGCCCAGGTCACGTGCCGGGGAAAACCAGCGGGGTTCATAGTACTCGTTGTAGCCTGGCAGGTGGTGTTTCACATAAAAACCAAGGACCTTTCCGCCAAAGAGGAAGGCCGCTGCATTGAACAGCCGGGTCCCGGCTTTCAGGGGAATGCCGGCAATCACAGCCATGTTCGCAGGTGCCTCTTCAGCCAGCCGGACCAGCTGGTCCACAGCCTCATTCAGCAGGAGGTCTTCATAGAACAGGTCTGCACAGGTATAACCGGTGACAGCCAGTTCCGGAAACACCGCCAGCTGGGTATCGGGATCCAGAGACTGCAGGATCCGAAGCATTTCATCGACGTTGGCTTTCGGGTTGCCAATGGAAACAGGCGGGGTGCAGACCGCCGCTTTGTAGTAATCAAACCGTTTCATGAAAAAATGGTATCACGTTTTGCAGGAAAGCTTCAGTGTCCATCTGCCAAAACGAAAAGAAGTCATACAATCAGAAGCCTGCCAGAAATAGCACAAACCGCAGAAACGGCCGCTGCAGACACATCATGACAAACAGGGAAGAGAGGATCAGCAGAATCACAGAGGGCCCACCGGCCAAAGATCCCATCTGCCACTTCTTCCGGGTTACCGGCTTCATGAGATGATGCGCCAGGCAGAACAGACCATAGCCCAGGATGGTGCCCAGAGTATTAGTGATCAGATCGTTGATATCTGTAATGCCCAGTCCAAAAACCTGCAGCAGTTCGATGCCCAGAGAGAGCAGAAATCCCGTCAGCGCCGTCTGTTTCAGACCATCGAATGTCCGCCACAGCCAGGGCAGAAAGAAACCCAGGGGTACAAACAGCACCACATTGAGGGCTGTATCCACCGGTCCCTGAATCATGTCGGCAAAGGGCATCAGCACCAGACGGGGTGCAAATGGCTGCAGCGGACCGATGCCTGTCATCCACCACAATCCGAAGAGATAGTACATGAACAGAAAGACCCCGGCTGTGTGCAGACGGGAAGCGGGATGTCCTGCACCTTTCAGACAGTTGAACACGAGAGCCAGAAAAGGTGCGAAAATCAGGAAGCCCAGAAAAGCGGGAAACAGCATATTGACGACCATACAAGAGCTCCTTTCTGTATTGTCAGAAGCATATACGGTAAGACGAAATACCATCCTGCATAAGAAATAAATTTTTCCTGAACTTCCGGGGGACTGCGTGTTCCACCAGCCCAGCCCATGTGGCGGTTCTGCATGTGATTATTAAAAGGCACCGCCGCCAGAAGAGCAGCAGTGCCTTTGTGAGTTGGATCAGTCAGATGGTTCCATCCTGAAAAAACTATTCGTAGAGTTCTTCCAGACGGTTTGCGTATGCCGATTCATCGGAGTTTGTCATGGGGTTCTCCGTGGCATACTTCTTTACCAGGGCGCTGGATTTCGTGATCGGCTGCAGGGTACCGGCGCCGGCCACACATCCGCCGGGACAGGCCATGCCCTCCAGCAGGTAGCCGTTGAGCCGTCCGGCTTTGGCCATCATGAGCATGGTACGGCAGTTCTTCAGGCCTTCGGCAGCCTGTACCTTGACGGTGGTACCCGGATGTTCTTTCTCAATGAGGCTCTTGACGGCTTTGGCCACTCCGCCGGATACCGCGAATCCGCGGCCTGCGTTGGTGCCAGCTTCCAGTTTTTCCTCTGCCGGCTGCAGGGCACCGAGATCCACGCCCTTGCCTACAAGCATACCCATGACTTCTTCAAAAGTCAGCACGAAGTCCACATCCGAACGGACAGACTTCCGGGATGCTTCCAGCTTCTTCGCTGCGCAGGGACCAATGAAGGCGATTTTTGCATTCGGGTGATCTTTTTTCACCATCCGCGCAGTGAGAACCATAGGTGTCATGGCCATGGAAATGTAGCTGGCATATTGCGGGAAGTCCTTCTTTGCCATAACAGACCAGGCAGGGCAGCAGGATGTGGCCATGAAAGGCTGCTGTTCCGGCACTTTCTTCATGAAGTCTTCCGCTTCCTCGATGGTGCACAGGTCGGCACCGATGGCAACTTCCACCACATCCGCGAATCCCAGGTCCAGAAGGGCCGTCTTGACTTTTTCCGGTGTCACAGTCGGACCGAACTGGCCGACAAACGCCGGGGCGATGCATGCAATGACATCCTGTCCCTGTTTCATGGCATAGATGGTCTGGAAAATCTGGCCCTTGTCCACAATGGCGCCAAAGGGGCAGTTGACCAGGCACTGTCCGCAGGAAACACAGCGGTCGTAGTCGATCTGTGCCTTGCCATCGGCGTCGGAAGAAATGGCGTTCATGCCGCAGGAAGCCGCGCAGGGACGTTCCATCTTCACAATGGCGTGATAGGGGCAGGCATCCATGCAGCGTCCGCACTTGATGCACTTGTCCTGGTCAATGAAGGACCGGCCGTTGACAATTTGCACCGCATCCTTGGGGCACACTTCCGTGCACTGGTGGGACAGGCATCCCTGGCACTGGTTGGTCACGATGACCTCTTTTTCCGGGCAGGCGTTGCAGGCGAACTTGATGATGTTGATCAGGGGATCGTCATAGTATTTCTCGGCAATGGTGCTTTCCTCGATCCCGTCGGACAGGGCACCGAATTCGCTCATTTCACGAAGAGGCAGACCCATGCCCAGACGCAGGCGCTCGCCGATGATCGCCCGTTCCAGGAAGATGCTGTTGCGGTACTTGGCCTTGGTTCCCGGGAGGATTTCGTACGGGATCTCTTCGATCCGCTTCGCATAATCCGTTTCATCCTCGTATGCCATTCTGGCAATGGCCGCAAACACCTTGCGGCGAATGTCTGTCACTGAATTGTAGATTCCTCGCATAGTTCTCCCTCTCTGTTTCCGTTAAATCCGTTTGCTTTCAACATTATACAGGCCAAATCCCGTGAATGAAACACATGATTTGTTAAAAAATGCACAACCGCGAGCCTGTCACCGGACGGACCAGGCAGACACAGCCGTCATCGGCAGTAGCAGACCGTTTCAGCAGGTCCCGGGTCTGGAAGGGCAGCGGCTATCGATGACCAGCCAGGTGGGCTATACTGAGGATATGACTGAACTGCAAATACAGGACAACGATGCCGGGCAGACACTGGAGAAATACCTCCAGAAGGCGCTCCCGGCTCTTCCCAGGAGCCTGATGTTCAAGGCCGTCCGAAACAAAAAAATCAAGGTGAACCGCAAGCGCTGCGAGGTGCGGCAGATGCTGCAGGCGGGGGACATCGTGCAGCTGTTTCTGCCACCGGATGTACTGGAACAGGAGGCGTTTGTTCCCAATGACCGGCCGCTGAGAGTCGTGTGGGAGGATGACGATCTCATGGTCCTCTACAAACCACGGGGTCTGCTGTCGCAGAAAGACCAGCCGGGCAAGCAGGATGACATGAACAGCCGGCTGCGCACGCTGCTCTGGAAGCGGGGTATCTGGAATCCTGAAACCGACCGGTCGTTCCGTCCCTCTGTGGCGCATCGCCTGGACCGCAACACCAGTGGTCTGGTGCTGGCAGGGAAGACGGCTGCAGGGGCCAGGAAAGCGGCAGAGATGATCCGTCAGGGAAATCTGGAGAAAGAGTATCTGACCACTGTGGAGGGAGTTGTGGACCGGCCGCAGGAACTCCGGCTGTTCCTGAAAAAGGAAGGCACAAAGGCCCTGGTCCGCGACACGCCGGAAGACGGATGGCTGCATGCGGATATGGACATCGAACCGGTTGGCCATGCGGGAAACAACACAGTGATCCGGGTGCATCTGCTCACGGGCAGATTCCACCAGATCCGGGCTTCGATGGCGCACATAGGCCATCCTCTGGCAGGGGATGTGAAGTATGGCGGACAGCCGGGTCAGCCGTACTCCCTGGAGGCCTGTCGCCTGTGTTTTGACGGTCACTGCATCGAAATGCCGCAGAAATGACCGTTTGCCGGACACTTTTCTGTGACAGGGAGCGGCGCTTTGTCCCGGTATCCTGAGGTGAAGTGAAGTGACAAAGGAGCTTTGTTATGATTCGCACATGACAAAGCTCTTTTTCTGGTCCCTGTGCCTGGCAGTGTTCATCCAGGACCTTTCCACCCGCACATTTTCCAGGTGGTGGCTGCTTCCAGCTGCCATCCTTCTGGCCATCGTTCCCTGGCAGGCTGACAGCTCTTTGCTGTTCTGTGCCCTGGTGCTGCTTTTGTGGCGCCTTCGGCCGGACTGGATCGGCTCGGCGGATGTCACGGCTCTTTTTGTCCTTTCGCTGATTGCCGGGCAGTCACTCTACGGACTGGTCGTGGCGGCGTGCGGCTTTGGCCTGCTCTATTCCCTGGTACGGCCGCAAAACACCATCCCGTTTGTGTCCTGCCTGGCAGCGGGAACCGTGGTGCTTGCTGTCCTGAATTGATTTACGTATCATCAAGGACATGAACGAATCATCAGCAATTTCCAAATCCACTCCCTCCGGAGTGGCTGCAGACCCTGTACAGACACCGGATGTCCAGGTCATGCAGATCCCGGCCCAACGGGTGGACAGCCAGCCCATCAAGACCGGCCTGGTCCTGGGCGGCGGCGGAGCCCGCGGCTGTTATGAAATCGGCGCCTGGCAGGCATTTCATGAATGCGGCGTACATTTTGACTGTGTGGCCGGCACCAGCATTGGTGCGCTGGTGGGTGCCATCTATGTCCAGCACACGCTGAAGCCCCTGGTGGATTTCGTCTACACCATGTCCCCGGCGATGATCGCAGAAGGCATGCCGGAAATGCCCGACAGCCTGCGGGATATCAGAAGCCACCGGGAGGAACTGATCCGGTTTTTCCAGAAGTACATCCGGCAGGGAACGGACATATCCCCGCTGAAGGATGCCATTCACCGCATGTTTGACTGGACGCTGTTTTCCGAATCCACGGTGGATTTTGCGTGCATGACCATCAACGTCACAAAAATGCAGGGTGAGGCATTCTTCAAGAAGGACATGACGGAAGAAAACGCCGAATCGGTGATCCTGGCCAGTGCCTCGTGCTTTCCGGCTTTTCCAATGCTGAAAATGGGAAACGACTATTACATCGATGGGGGTATGGAGGACAATCTCCCAATTGGCCTGGCGCAGGAGATGGGTGCGCAGAAGATCGTGGCGATCGATGTCCATGGACCCGGGCGGGAAAAGCCGCTTCCTTCTGACGGTTCGGTGGTGTACATGCAGCCGGTGATCGACCTGAACAACTTTCTGGATTTCCGGGAGGACTCCTGTGTCCGGTCACTCCACCTGGGGTATCTGGAGACCATGAAACGGTATGACCGGTTCTGCGGATATGTCTTCACCTTCACTCAGCCATCCTGGCCGCGGCTGTACATGATCAGTCAGTATGTGGCCATGCATCTGGACCGTTACGGCATCACTCCGGATAATGCACTGGCTGCCCGATGTTTCCATATGACCCTTGGCTACGATCCCGCGCCTTTGAACAACCGCTATATGGACAACTACGCCGGCGGCAGGCTGATCGAAGCCCTGGCGCTGGCCGTGGGTGTGGAGCCGGTGCAGCTGATGAGCCTGGAATACTTCTTGACGAGCCTCAAAGACCGGACAGACCGGATCCCGCCCCTGAAGCAGCCCGGGAAGATCCGCCAGTCGCTGAGTCTTCTGCAGAGCAGTTCCCATGACCAGATCATCAGTTTCCTTCATGCTGCGCTGGTGCATCATGGCGGACGCCTGCCGATGGTGCTTGAACCGCTCAGGAAGCTGTTTGAGACGGAGTACATTCTCGCTTGCACCTGGTACTGCCTGAAGGATTACCTGAAGTAAGACTTGAGCACACAGGCCGGAAAAAACATCCATCCATTCCATGAAAAAAACGGAAACGTCCTTTACCGGGTATCTCCGTTTTTTGTGCTGCTGACGACAGTGGGCTCAGGCCGTATGCGGTTCGGATGCTGTCAGGGCTGCAGCGATTTTTTCCGCTTCCTTCCGGTCCGCAAAATACGGATCTGTATTATGATGTACCGGTTTTTCCGAGACATAGGCAGCCAGCTCCTGTCCGTCCTTCAACGTGATCCGGAGACCGACATACAGGCCGGGATCCCCGAATGCAAACAGCGGCATGGCTGTGCCTCCTCCATAGACGCGGTGAGAGAACGGGGGAGAAGATTTGTGAAACCGTGCCTCTTCATTGAGCACCTCACAGCCGGCAATGTCCTCCCAGCTCCAGGCGCCTTCTGTGCCATTGGAGATGGAGAACGTTCCCTGATCCAGGTCAAAGCGTATGGGATTCATGACGGACCTCCTTCCGTTTGTTTTATTCTGGATTCAGCATACCATGGATCCGGCGGACAGGCAGCGATGACTGCGGAAAAATCAGAAAACAGCAAAAAGACAGGAAACTTCGGACGGTTTCCTGTCTTTGCCGGTCATGCAGGTCAGCGACGGTGAGTGGTCCCTTTCCTGGGCCTGCGCGGCGGCTTGCGAAACTCCCGGAACCGGGGATCCATCGGGATTTCGACTTCGATCTGCTGGTTTGTGACCGGCTGCCGGAACACGATCCGTGCAGACTGCAGCAGCAGACCGCGCTCATCCGCCTTCTCGCCATAGAGGGCATCGTTGACCACCGCATGTCCCTGGTGTGCTGCATGCACCCGGATCTGGTGCTTGCGTCCTGTCGTAATCCGTGCTTTCACCAGCGTCCGGGTTCCACGCCTTGCAATGCGTTCCAGATGTGTGTGGCTGGCCTTTCCCTTTGGATACACGATCATTTTGTCCGCCTCATGCCGGTTTCTGCCGATGGGATTGTTCAGGTCCACATGCCGTCTTTCCAGCAGGCCTTCCAGCACTGCATAGTATTCTTTCTGCGTTGTGCGGTCTTCCATCTGCCTGTCGAACCAGTTCTGGAACAGCGGGTTCTTGCAGAACAGGACCAGTCCGCTGGCTTCGCGGTCGATGCGGTTCACAGCCTGTGCGGGGTAGGGCCATCCGCTTTCCGCCAGATGTGCGTTTACCCGCGATGTCAGATTGTCCGGCGTCTGTCCGTCATCATGCACCAGCAGGAAAGCCGGCTTGTTAACGACCAGGCACCACTGGTCTTCGTAGATGACATCCACCGGTTCAAAGCTGTACGGGATTTCTTCAGGAACCGGCTGCCGGAGCGTCACCACACGGCTTTCCAGCATCCGGCCGCGGTTTGCCACCGGCTGACCGTTTTCCAGGATCTCCAGCGTCTTGTCCTTTTCCCTGGAGATGCCCAGTTTCTCCACCAGCTGCGCGCCGGTCATGGGCTCTTCCAGCCGGACCTGAAGGTCACCGGATGGCAGCGTCTGTACTTGTATGTTGTGTTCCATTCTGTTGCCTCACATTCATTGCTTCCTGATTATTATACGGCGCCAGACAGACAATGCCATGTGGCAGCCACTCATCATACACAGGCGGCTGCCTGTCTGCACTCGTCGGCAGGGAAGAGGATCCCGGGACTGATGCGTTCCGGGAGCTTATGAATGCAAATGCGGTAGCATTCCTGTTCCGTTTGTGCCGGAGAAAGCCCATAATACAGGTACAGAGTGAATGGAGGAATTCGAACATGAAACTCTTTAAAGACGATACAACCGGTGCCATCGTGGAAGTGGTCCTGGCACCTGAAGCGGTACAGGAAATCACCATCAACGGTACGCCGGCACGCGAACTGCAGGCAGGCACCACAGATGCCGCGCAGGAAAAACACGTTCCGGCAGTGATGCAGGCCGGCGATGAACTGAAGGTTCAGGTCGGATCTGTGGCACACCCGATGCTCCCCGAGCACTGGATCACAAACATCTGGCTGGAATATCCCGATGGACGTGTCGAAAAGAAAACGCTGCACCCGGGTGAAGAGCCTGTTGCGGTGTTTGATGTAACCGGCGAGGAAGGCACAGTATCTGTATATGAATACTGCAACCTGCACGGTCTCTGGAAAAAAGACGTGGAACTGAGCAAGTAGATTCAGTCACCAGAACAACAGACGGGCGGATCCCTGCGTGAGATCTGCCCGTTGTCTGTTGCTCTGTTGTCCGGGAGTGCCGGTCATTGCCGGACTTACACATCGTGCAGACCGTACCGGCTCTGGAGGGAGTAGATGGACTGGTCGCGGTTCACAAGGTAGCTGACGGCGCAGACCACAAAGAAGAACGGAAACCACTGGAAACCGAAGACTTCCATGCCGATCATGACCGGAGACAGGAAGGTGTTGGTGCCGGACCCGAACACCGCGGCAAATCCCAGGGCTGCCGAAAGCATGGGATCCAGGCCAAACAGCGGGCCGATCACCGTTCCCAGGGACACGCCAATGGCAAACAGCGGCGTGACCTCTCCACCGACAAAGCCTGCGGAAAGTGACAGGATGGTGAATCCTGCCTTGAGCAGGAAGTCCCAGGCATACATGGGATCGCCGGCAAAGGGAGCCGCAATCAGTGTGGCACCGCTGCCTGCATACCGGCCGCCTGTGAGGATCATGAGGCAGGCAAGGACTGTGCCCAGGATCAGGATCCGCCTGAAGGGGTCGGGAAATCTGTCCGTAACGGTCTTTCTCACCCTGCGCAGTCCCCAGGCAAACAATCCGCCGGCCAGACCGAAGGCAAGTCCCATCATCAGCAGCGGCAGCCAGAATGTCTCAATGGAAAACGGCAGCAGCATCCGGATGGCATAGCCTTCCGCCGAAAGCCCCAGTCTGGCAGAGAGCCAGGAGGCAGAAAACGCGGCACAGATGGCAGGAGCCATGGCCCGGTATTTCAGTGTTCCCGCCACGAGGACTTCCAGGGCGAAGAAAACGGCGGAAAACGGAGTTCCGAACAAACCGGCAAAGCCCGCGGCCATGCCGGTGACCAGAAAAATCGTCCGGATGTTTTCAATGTCCAGTTTTTTGTGGAAAAAATGTCCGAACTGCCAGGATACAGCGGCCCCGATCTGGACGGCTACACCCTCCCGTCCCACGGAGGCTCCGGCCAGCCGGGACAGCCAGGTGCAGACGGTCATGAGGAACACTGTGCGTCGGGGAATGCGTTCGGGTTTGCCCTGGGAGACTTCGAAGATGAGGTTCATGCCCTTGCAGGCAAGGCCGCCATATCTCCGGAACAGCCACACGACAATAAGGCCCGCCAGCGGAAGGAACAGGAAGGTCCAGAAGGGAAACCCTGTCCGCCACCGTTCGATGAGGATCAGTCCGTATCCGAAGAGCACTTCGAAAAGGGAAACCGAGAGTCCGATGAGCACACCGGCTCCGGACAGGAAGACAAATTCTGCTGCCGCCCGCGAATGGGCCGACAGGAATCGATGGAAGTTCTGCATATCATCACCACCATCATTTTAATGAAAATTCCGGCAGATCGCAGACCGCCGTTCTTGAAAGTGGCGGCTGTTTCGCACATACTTTAGCCACTCATAGTCATGAGACAGAATCATCCGGCTGGCAGGTCACGGCGTGACTGCAGCCGCCGGCCGGAACACTGGACAGAACAGGAGGCATCATGCTCAGACTGGAACACCTGGTCAAGGACTACTATACGGGGGATGAAATCGTTCATGCGATCCGGGATCTTACGGTGACATTCCGGGACAATGAATTCGTATCGATTCTCGGTCCCTCGGGCTGCGGAAAGACCACGCTGCTGAACATCATCGGCGGCCTGGACAACTACAACAGCGGCAATCTCGTCATCAACGGACGAAGCACAAAGGACTACACCGACAAGGACTGGGATACGTACCGGAACCACAGGATCGGGTTTGTGTTCCAAAGTTACAACCTCATCATGCACCAGACCGTACTGCAGAATGTGGCTCTGTCCATGGCGCTGACAGATGTGCCGAAAGATGAGCGGGAAAAGCGGGCGGCTGCCGCACTGGAGAAAGTGGGTCTGAAGGATCAGCTCAACAAGAAACCGACACAGATGTCCGGCGGACAGATGCAGCGTGTGGCCATTGCCCGGGCACTGGTGAACGACCCGGAGATCCTCCTGGCGGACGAACCCACAGGTGCCCTGGATTCCCATACCTCGGTGCAGATCATGGACCTGCTCAAGGAAATCGCTAAGGACCGGCTGGTCATCATGGTCACACACAATCCTGAACTCGCACAGCAGTACTCCACGCGGATCATCCGCCTGCGTGACGGGGAGATCGTCTCGGATTCCGATCCGGTCAGGGAAGGAGAAGAACTGGAGGATGAACAGAAGCCGCTGAAGAAGCCCTCCATGAAATTCGGCACGGCCCTGTCCCTTTCCTTCAACAATCTGCTCACAAAAAAAGGCCGGACTCTGCTCACTGCCTTTGCTGGCAGCATCGGCATTATCGGCATTGGCCTGATCATGTCTCTGTCCAGTGGCATGCAGGGGTATATCGACCGGGTGGAACAGGATACCATGACAAGCTATCCGGTCACGATCGAGGACAACACCATGGACATGAGCGTGCTGATGTCCGCCATGATGGACCGGGATGAGCAGGGGGAGAAGAAGTCCTATGACGGGACGGTACGTTCCCGGGCATTTGCGGACAAGCTGCTGGGTTCCATTGCGGATACCGAGAAAAACAACCTGACGGCGTTCAGGAAATACCTGAACAGCCCCAGGGGACAGGAGCTGAAAGAAACAGCCAGCGCCATCGAGTACAACTATGGCATCACCATGCATGTCTATAACAAACAGGCAGAAGGGGACAAGCTCGTTGCGGTGTCTCCCAACGGTCTGATGGATGAGCTGGGAATGAGCGACATGATCAGCCTGCGTGACCAGTTCATGGGCGGCGTGTCGTCTGCCATGCCCGGCAGCGAAGTCTGGATGGCGCTGCCGGCGGAGTCCTCTCTGCGTGACAGGGAATATGAACTGCTGGATGGTCACTGGCCGGAAAATGAAGATGAGGTCATGCTGGAGGTGGATGACAGCGGGGAGATATCGGATTTCACGCTGTATTCCCTGGGTTTGATGAATCAGTCGGAACTGGTGGAAAACTACAAGGATCTGCAGGCGGAGAAGACCGAAGAGATCACGCCGGGAAAGCCGGTTGCATATACCAAGGACGAACTCCTGGGCATGGAATTCACGCTCGTGCCCAACAGCGCCCTGTATAAAAAAGTGGGGAACATCTGGGTGGATGAATCGGGAGACGAGGCCTTTGTTCAGGAAGCTGTGATAAACGGCAGGACGCTGAAGATCACCGGGATCATGAAACCCCGGGAAACATCTCTTGGTCCTGTAAGCACCATGGGCGGTGTGTATTACGACCGGAGTCTGGAAAACTGGATCCGGACTGAGGGAAAGAGCAGCAAAATAGTGAAGGAGCAGGAGGCACACCAGGATGTGAACGTATTTACCGGACGGAAATTCGGGGATTCCGCACAGCTGACTGCAGCCGATCTGACACCCGAGCAGCAGATGATGCTGGCAAGTCTGTCTCAGCAGGAGCTGATGGACTACATGGCTTCCTACAACGATGCAGCCAATGCCACGTATGAGTCGAACATGGCGAAACTCGGAATCTTCAATGACGACACTCCGACCTCCATTGACCTGTATGCGGATACCTTCGAGGACAAGGAGAAGATCGGGGACCTGATCGCAGAGTACAACGACCTGCAGCAGGCAGAAGGCAATGATGCGAATGTCATTTCCTACAACGATGCAGTCGGAGCCATGATGAGCGGTGTATCGGATATCATCAACATCATTTCTTATGTGCTGATGGCATTCGTGAGCATTTCCCTGGTGGTCAGCAGCATCATGATCGGCATCATCACGTATATTTCCGTCCTGGAGCGGGTCAAGGAAATCGGCATCCTCCGGGCCATGGGCGCCAGCAAGCGTGACGTGACGAATGTCTTCAACGCGGAGACGTTCATCATCGGCCTGTTGTCGGGACTTCTTGGTGTGGGACTGACGGTGCTGCTCAATATCCCGATTTCGATGGTGATCGAGCGCATGACAGGTGTGGCCGGCATTGCGCAGATGCCCCTGAATGGAGCGGTGATCCTGATCGGAGTGGAACTTTTGCTTACGATGCTGGCTGGTCTGATCCCGGCGCGTATGGCTGCCCGAAAGGATCCGGTGCAGGCCCTGCGGTCGGAATAAGGTCTGTTTCCTGCAGATGGCATGCCGGCAAGCCGGCATGCCTGGAAGACAAGAGCCGGGGAAATTGTGCGGTCACAGGACTGGACGGATTGTGTCCGGGTTCCCTGAAAATCCGGTTGAGCAGGGCATGCAGGGAGTATGTGAATGCGTTTTCCTGCCGATTGGCGGTGTGAATGTCATGAGACTGCCGGTACAAAGCCCGGGGGTAGTGTCACAAAGGCAGACCCCGGGCTGTTTTTGTGCAGTTTTTGGTCAATTTGTAGGCACTTTCATATCCAGGGCTTTCCATCAGGAAGGCAGAATAGTGTTATACTGAACACAGTTAAATGGATTTAGGAGGAAGAACCATGGAACAGAACAACATGCTCGCAATGATTCTTGCGGGCGGACGCGGAACGCGGCTGTTCGATCTGACGAAGAAGACTGCCAAGCCGGCGGTTTACTTCGGCGGAAAATACCGGATCATCGACTTTCCGATTTCGAACTGCGCCAACTCCAACATCAACGTTGTCGGTGTCCTGACTCAGTATGAACCCGTGCAGCTGAATGCCTATGCAGGTGCCGGACAGCGCTGGGGCCTGGATACCAGGGGAAGCGGCGTCTATGTACTGCCGCCTTCGGAAAAAGACGGAACCAAATTCGATGTCTATGCCGGCACAGCTGACGCCATCACGCAGAACATCGATTTCATTGATGAATTCGATCCCGAATATGTGCTGATTCTCTCCGGTGACCACATCTACAAGATGGACTACGACCGGATGCTGTCGGACCACAAAGCCAACAGTGCAGACGCCACCATTGCGGTCCTGCAGGTCCCCTGGAAGGAAGCCAGCCGGTTTGGCATCATGGCTGTCAACGACGAGAGCATGATCACGGAATTCCAGGAAAAACCGGCGGAACCCAAGAGCAACCTGGCCAGCATGGGCATCTATATTTTCAACTGGAAGCTGCTGCGCAGGGAACTGCTGCTGGATGCCAAGAACAAGGATAGCTCCCACGATTTCGGCAAGGACATCATTCCGGCCCTTCTGGCACAGGACAAGCGCCTGTATGCCTGGCAGTTTGACGGTTACTGGAAGGATGTGGGAACGATCGATTCCCTGTGGGAAGCCAACATGGACCTTCTGGACAAGAAGAGCGGCCTGGACCTGGATGATCCCAACTGGAAGATCTACACCTCCGATGTACCGGTTCTTCCTCATTATGTGGGAGCCACGGGCAAGGTCGAACACTGCTACATCAACCAGGGTGCCACGATCAACGGCACTGCGAAGGATTCTGTCCTGTTCAACGGTGTCACCATTGACGAGGGTGCTGTGGTCGAGCAGTCTGTCCTGATGCCCAATGTTCACATCGGCAAGGGTGCAAAGGTATACCGTGCGATTGTTGCCGAAGACATCAAGGTGGATCCGGAGGCGGAAGTCGGGTCTCTTTCCAGCAAGGAAATCAAGCTTGTCGCCAAACGCGTGAAGAAAGGGGAGTAAGCCATGTTCAATGCACTTGGCATCGTTGCCTACAACGACAACAGCATTTACGTGGAGGGGCTGGAAAAGCACCGTCCGATTGCGGCCTTCAACTTCCTGGGCCGGTACCGGCTGATGGATTTCCCGGTTTCCAACATGGCCAATTCCGGCATGGACTGCATTGATGTCTATACCAACGGAGATCCCAAGGTCCTGTTTGAACACGTGGGAGACGGCCGTCACTACAACATCAACTCCAAGCATGGTCACGTAGGGATCATTCCTGTGTTCACCGACGGACAGCGTCCGAGCACTGTGCCCGATGTACAGCAGTATTACAACAACCTGTACCAGATCGAGCGCGATGTGAACGAGTTCGTGATCATTGCCCCGGACAACTATATCTACAAATGCAACTACGCCGACCTGCTGGATACCCACGCGGCTTCCGGTGCGGATGTATCCATTCTGTACCAGAAAATCGATACAGCCAGGGAAGAGTTCATCAACTGCGACATCCTGGAATTCGACAAGGACCACAGGGTCACGGCGATCGACCGCAACCGCGGGACGAACAAGAACCGGAACCTGTCCCTGATGACCTATGTCATGAGCAAGAAGGTATTCGTGGACCTGGTGAAGAAGGCGCGCGCGACTTCCGCCATGTTCTGGTTCCGTGACATCCTGAATGCCAGCTGTGCCGACATGAACATCAAGGCAGTCAACTATCGCGGTCATGTATATTCCATTTATGATCTCCGGTCCTACTTCCAGAGCAACCTGAAGATGCTCAACGAAGAGAACTTCAAGGACTTCAACGATCCCGACTGGCCGATCTACACGCGCACCAATGATTCCGCACCGGCTTCCTACCTGCCCGGCGGCAGCACCAACCGCACATTTGTCTCCAACGGCTGTCAGATTGCCGGCGAAGTCACAAACTCCATCGTCGGGCGCGGTGTGACCATTGGCAAGGATGCAAGTGTGGACAACTGCGTCATCCTGCCCGGTGCAGAAATCGGCGACAATGCCAACCTGTGCAATGTCGTGATCGACAAGGGCGCGCACATTGTCCACAAGAAGGACCTGGCCGGCACTGTGGATGAACCGGTCTACATTGACAGAAGGGAGACTGTCTGATGGCATCGGTTCTCATGGTCGCTTCCGAAGGTCTCCCGTTTGTCAAAACCGGCGGACTGGCGGATGTCATTGGTTCTCTTCCCGGTGCCCTGGCCGACCAGGGTAATGAAGTGAAGGTGGTTCTTCCCCTGTACCGCAAGATTGCGGAAAAATACATGAACGACCTGTACTTCTGCTGCGAATACACAGTGTCCATCAACTATCATGAAGTGCCTGTCCGCATCTGGAGCACCATGGTGGGACCTGTGGCATTCTTCTTCGTACAGCACCAGGGATATTTCGAACGGGATTCCCTGTACGGCTATGACGATGACGGTGAGCGTTTCGCCTATTTCCAGAAGGCCGTCATCGAAATGTTCAACCAGCTGAACTACTGGCCCAACATTGTGCACTGCCACGACTGGCAGACAGCCATGATTCCCTGCATGGTACGGGAAACGCATGATCACGATGACCGGTACCGCCGTCTGAAATTCGTTCTTACGCTGCACAACATGGCGTATCAGGGCAACTTTGGTCCCGAAATGCTGGATTCCTGCCTGGGACTTCCCTGGTACCTGCTGGACAACGGCAATGTCCGTTATGACGGTGGTATTTCCTTCCTGAAGTCCGGTATTCTGTACAGCGACAAAGTTACCACTGTATCCCCGACCTATGCGCAGGAGATCCTGACACCGCAATTTGGCGAACACCTGGAAATGGTGCTCAATATGCGCAAGTACGACCTGTGGGGTATCGTGAACGGAATCGACCTGTCTGTCTGGAACCCCGCAACAGATCCCGCCATTCCGCATCACTACAACAAAGTGAACCTCAAGGCCAACAAAGCGAAGGACAAGGCTGACCTGCAGCGGGAACTGGGCCTGGAAGTCAATCCGAATGTCATGCTGGTGGGGGTTGTATCGCGCCTGACCTGGCAGAAGGGATTCTATCTGCTCATGGAACAGCTCTCCGCACTTGCAGCCGCCCCGATCCAGCTGGCAATTCTAGGCAGCGGTGAAGCAAAGATCGAGGATGCGTTCCGCAACATGGAGAACGAACACAAGGGCAAAGTGTGCTTCTACCGAGGCTACAACGAGGACCTGGCACACCGGATCTATGCAGGCAGCGACCTGTTCCTGATGCCATCCCTGTTCGAACCCTGCGGGATTTCCCAGCTTTGTTCCATGCGGTATGGAACGCTTCCGCTGGTACGTGAAACCGGCGGCCTGAAGGATACCGTCACGCCCTACAACGAATATGACAAATCCGGCAACGGATTCAGCTTCTCTTCCTACAACGCCAACGAACTCATGCATACGCTGTATTATGCAGCAGATGTGTACTATAACCGGAAAGCCGACTGGGAAACGCTGCAGACCAATGCCATGAATACGGATGTATCATGGGCGAAATCCGCGGCCACCTACAACCAGCTGTACAACGAACTGGTCAACCGGTGAAAGTGGGAGTCAGCGCCTGCCTGATGGGAGAGCGCTGCCGGTATGACGGGAAATCGAAAGCCAATCCGGCGGTACAGGCATTTCTGAAAGACCATGACTGTATCCTGGTCTGTCCTGAGTGTGAAGGCGGACTGAGCTGTCCGCGGGTACCGTGTGAACTGAAAAACGGCCGGGTGATCGGTCGTGACGGCATGGATTATACAGTGGCCTATGAGCGGGGTGCACAGCGCTGCCTGGAGAAGGTCAAAGACTGCGATCTCGTCATTCTTCAGCCGCGCAGTCCCAGCTGTGGAGCCACTCAGGTCCACGACGGCAGCTTCAGCGGTGAGCTGGTTCCCGGACAGGGAATCTTTGCTGCCAGGCTGAAAGAGTCGAATATTCCGGTTCTGGAAGCGGATGCATTTTGACGAACCCGTTATTGAGTTTGAAAACCGAGTAGCATAAAATATTATCGAAGTGTAAAACAGGAGGAAATCAATCATGAAACAAGTCACAGTTACAGTAATCGATCCGGTAGGTCTGCACGCACGTCCGGCCACCGTTGCAGTCAACGCAGCCAGCAAATTCAAATCCGACGTGAACGTTGCATTCAAGGGCCGTGAAGTGAACATGAAGTCCATCATGGGTGTTATGTCCCTGGGCATCCCCACACAGAGCGAAATCACGATCTCCGCAACCGGTGACGACGAAGAAGCTGCCATCGAGGCAATCGAAGAAGTGCTCCGCGCTCAGAAGATCATTGCCTGATACCAGAATTGAGATTGAACAGAAAAGGCTCCTGTGGAGCCTTTTTCTCTGGCCTGGCTGCAGCAGATTTTCCTGGAGAGTACAAAGACAGCCGGTCAGAAGTGTATGATATTTGCTATAATGTAACCGATATGAGAGTAGGAGGAACTCACGAATGTCCATTGTTGAAGAACGCTATGAAAAATGGGTAAATCATCCGAACCTGGACCCCAGATACAAAGAGGTCCTGGCTGAGATGATCCCGGAAGAAAAGAACGATGCATTTTATACAACCATAGAATTTGGCACCGCCGGTATGCGTGGCCTTCTGGGACCCGGCACCAACCGGATCAACATTCACACGATCCGCAAAGCCACTCAGGGGTTTGCCGAATACATCAAGGAACATGGAGAAAAAGCCTGCGAAGAAGGAATCGCGATTGGCTACGACAACCGTCATATGTCCAGGGAGCTCGCATTTGACTGTGCCGACCTGCTGGCCAAAAACGGCATCAAGGCCTATGTTTTTGAATCCCTGCGTCCGACGCCGGAACTGTCTTTTGCAGTCCGTCACCTGGGCTGCTTTGGCGGAATCATGATCACAGCCAGCCACAATCCGAAGGAGTACAACGGATACAAGCTGTATGATTCCAAGGGCTGCCAGCTGGTCCCCGATCTGGCTGCACAGGTCATTGACAAAGTCAATGCGATCGACGACGAACTTGCCATTGAAACCAACATCACAGAAGACCAGAAGAAGCTTGTGCAGGTCATCGGCAAGGATGTGGACGAACCCTATTATGAGAATGTGCTGTCCATTCAGCTGAACCCGGGTGTGGAAAAAGACATTACGATCGTATTCTCTCCAGAACACGGAACAGCCAATGTTCCTGTACGGGAGATCTATAAACGCACCGGATACCACGATATTCCTGTGGAAGAACAGTGCACTCCGGATCCCGACTTCTCGCAGACCCCGACTCCGAACCCGGAACAGCCGGGTGCCTATGAACTGGCCCTGAAATATGCCGCTGACAACGATGCCGACATCATTCTTGTCTGTGACCCGGATGCGGACCGCATGGGCGTAGGTGTAAAGCACGATGGAGAGTATGTGGTCATGACCGGAAACCAGTCCGGTGCAGTTCTGCTCGAGTACATCCTTTCCCAGCTGCATGCCCAGGGCAAAATGCCGGACAACCCCGTGATGTTCAACACTGTTGTCACCAGTGATCTGGGAGAAAAAGTGGCAGCAGATCACGGCGTGGAGACAGAAAAGACCCTGACGGGCTTCAAGTTCATCGGCGAGAAAGTGGCCAAGTATGAGCAGACCCACGAGAAAAACTATGTCTTTGGCTACGAGGAATCCTATGGTTCCCTGATCAAGCCGTTTGTACGAGACAAGGATGCACCCCAGGCCTGCCTGATGCTGGCCGAAGCGGCTGCGTACTACAAGAAACAGGGCAAGGACCTGGTGGATGTCCTGAATGACCTGTATGCCAAACACGGTACCTATGAGGAATCCCAGGTGGCTCTGTCCCTGGCGGGTGAAGCCGGTGCAAAACGGATCCAGCAGATCCTTTCCGATCTGCGAAAAGACGCTCCGAAGGAAATCGCCGGAGTGCCTGTCGTGAAGAGCGAAGACTACAAGGAAGAAATCATCGAGGAAAACGGCGAGAAGAAACCGCTGACCGGCTTCGTGAAATCCGATGTGCTGAAGTACTACCTGGAAGACGGTTCCTGGATCGCTGTCCGTCCCTCCGGTACAGAGCCCAAGTGCAAGTTCTACTATTGCGTAAAGGGTTCGGACAAAGCAGATGCACATGAGAAGACAGAGAAATTCCAGCAGGCCATGGCTGAGCTGACGGGAACGGCGGAATAGCTCTTCATTCACTATCCCATACTCTGAATCACAAAAGGGCAGACCGCAATTGGTGCGGGTCTGCCCTTTTCCGTTTCAGGATTTTGTCTGCAGCTGTAGCCGTATGGGGGAAACGAAACAGGAAAGGGAGGATCACTGTAAGCGACGTTAATTACCCATCTATGACAAATCCCTCCGTAGCGGGACAATACCGGCACGGAGGGATTTTACATGACTGGACTTGATGATATTTCCCGATTATACCTGGTCACTGAACCTGTGGAC
>Ga0209694_1000934_pt1 | contig 37210 bp, 34 predicted proteins | sample GluameincwithD2O_FD_187499 | JGI IMG/M metagenome (GOLD analysis project Ga0209694, IMG submission 187499) | Mouse cecum microbial communities from Vienna, Austria - Glucosamine amended microcosms incubated with D2O (SPAdes) (version 2) | ecosystem: Host-associated > Mammals > Digestive system >... | reverse complement strand
ACATGGGATGGTCAAGAGGAAAACGTGCCGCCTCCTGTAGCACACTTTTATAGACAGTGTTTAAAAACTGAGATTATAATTTGACGTTTTTGTGCGGGAGATAGGAACTTTAATTTGCTGGGCTACATAGATGGCGGCACGATAGATTTTATTGAAATTCTGATACATATCTTACCTCCTCTTATTACGTCAAAAAACCCATGTAATAAAAGGGGGCTGCATAATTTGTCCTTACAGACATTTTAGCACAGCCACCCCAAACTTTCCAGTACTTTTTCAGACACTCAGAAGCATATTTTCAAATGCCTGCTCCAAAGATATTCCGTTATTGGCAAACCTTACTTTGACCTTCATATTCCCGATCCGGACCAGATACGGATTTCCTACCTTATTCAGATATGATTCCCGCCGTTCCTTCAGGCTTTTATTCCTGTCTGCTTTTACAGTCAGTAAATCTGTCATTTCATCAATATTTACATCACTAAAATCCTGTTCCAGATACTTTCTATATTCTTCTGCTGTCATAATCCCCCTCCTCATAAACTCCTGTCTGAATCTCCACCGCTCTGGTAATCCTCCGCATTGCATCAGAACTGACATGACCACATTTTTGGATAATACTCTGAACATCAATGCTTGTGATCTGTTCCGCCAGTACCAGCCCATGCCGTTTCAAGCCAACCATTTCATAACGGTTAATAAACACATGGGTCGGAAGATACCGTTTTTTGTGCACCCTTGAAGTAAACGGCACTACCGTTACCACCGGACTGTATGTATTCGCTTTGTTATTGCTGACAACCACTACCGGACGGATTCCACTCTGAAGGGAAGTACCCGGAACCTGTCCCAAATTAACCATAAGGATATCGCCTCTTTCAATTTTCATTTATTTGTTCCTCCCATCCTGACATTTAATCGTAAAGCATCCATTATTAGCTCCACAGGAATACGGCAGAGACATTCAAAATGAACGCTCTGCCGCATAACCTCTATAGCCAATTTTCGATTATAAAACAGTGCTCGCTCGATTCTATTTATCCTCGATACCCCGAATCGTTTATCCTGCTGACGCAGGCAGGGAATAATAACCTATCTGACTGCATTCGCCAGATCACAACCCAAATGCTCCCGCACGCAGGCTCCGACAGTTCATAGGTTTGCCGGTTACAGACTTTTCACAGTCCACAAGTGTATCGCACCCTATACAGATCGTCGCATCATCAACCTGCCAGTTGATTTTCGGTCAGTGCTTATTCGCTCGTCCGATGTTCATCAGAGTCATGGCGGCAGTTTCCTTGTGCTTCCTGCATAAGATGTCACGTCAGTTATTACTGGATATTCAGTTTCCAATGTACTTTTGAGGAGTTCTTAAAACTCTCTCTAATTACTAAATTCAACTGACTTACCTGGATGCAAAAAAAATCTGCTGATTTTTCAAAAAATATTTTCCTGATACATTCTCCGCATCTTGTTTAAAATTGCATTCAGCTTGTACGCCAGAACCTGCCGGGACACTCCCATAATCCCTGCCAGCTGTACCTGCGTTTTATTCTCAAAATAAATGCTGTAAATAATCATCCGTTCTTCTGTATCCAGCTGATTAATTACCTTATGGATATCTCGTCTCTCCACACTGCTGATCACGCTGTCTTCCACATCACAGCTATAGTCCGGAAAATCCTCGATAGAGAATTCATAATCCTGTCCATTTGTCTCGCTGTAAGGGATTTCCCGCAGTTTCCGTTCAACAACCTCACCTTTTTCATTCTTAATTTCGATCTTCCTTGGCTGGCTGCTTCGGTAAAAATTATTCATGGCATAAGCCACTTCCTTTGTGATTTCAATCATCTTTCCATCTACATTTGCGTAGTATTTCCCGTCGTATTTATATGGATGTTCAATATACATATCCGTCCTCCTGAATTTGAAATTTGTTTGTTAGTTTCAAATTCAGAAGGCGGTCCTCTGATCTGGTTCATGCCTGCTCCACCAACTACTGCCAGGTAAAACCTGCAGGTATTGGCTGAGAAATTCAGGCACGAAAAAAAGCCCCAGTAGTCTTTTTTTAACTACTGAGGCTTCCGTCTCTCAAATTTAATTCAGTTTTCTATGCCTTCTTTCATCAGCATAACCATTGTATCAGAACAAAATTCAGAAAGTGTCCGTTTACGGGGCTTAAAAGTTCATTATTTTCATTGGATTGTACACATTTTCAAGGGAAATGTTCATTTACTCTTTTTCTCCAACAGCTCATCCATTTTTATCTGAAAATCTATGGATTTTCCATCAGCTCTCCATCCACATACATTTGGAACTTTTCCGGATCATGGACAATATCATAGTCCATTCCCCATTCAACAGGCTTATATTCCACCACCATTACCGGCTCCTGTCCTTCTATCTCATCTTCCCAGAGATATACTCTAAGATTCAGGCTGGTGGCATACCCATAATCTGTAGAGAATCTAACAGACTGAAAAGAATTATCCTTACATTTTTCGACAAGGAATTTTGCAAAATCCTCTTTATCTTCAATCTGGTTCCTGTTTGCAACAACAGTAAGTATTTCATCCTGATTCATTTTCATACTGCTAATGACATCCGGCTCTCCCTCTTTATGTTTCTGCGCACAGCCCGAAACAAAGGCTGCTGCTAATAACAGACATAATAACGTATGCTTTTTCCTCTTCACTTCGATGTTCACCTCTGTTCTGCTGTTAAAGTACTTACTACATAGTTAATTACTTCCTCTGGTGTTGGTCGGTTCCCTTTTATTTTAACCTTACGCCATTCTGCCCGTACCTCTGGATCCGGGTTATCATATCCTGCATCAATCGCTCTCTGGATTTCCGCATATACCTCTTCCGGAGTTGTATGGAATTTTTCAGCAACTTTCTCAAAAATAGTTTTTCTGTGCATTTTATATCTCCTCTTTTTGAATTAGTAATAGTTCTTTAGAACTACTATAGCACAGATAAAAACAAAACAGAATCCCCATTCGTTTGACAAATTGTGACACAAACCGCAAAAAAAGAAGGGCTTCCGCCCTCCTCATAAAAACTATTCTGTTAATGCCCTGACCGCTTTGATGATTTTCTTCTGCTCTTCTTTTGGAAGTTTCCCGATCATTTCTGATAATTCATTCGTCACACCAGTTACAGAATGTGCCACAACATCTATCAGAAGTGAATCTGCAGAAACTTCCAGAGCGTTGGCTATCGCAACAAACGTATCCAGTTTTGCGGCTTTCAATCCCCGCTCAATCACACTTACATGTGTCGGACTCAGTTCCACCATGGCAGCCAAATCTTCCTGTGTCAGACCTTTTGCTTCCCTTGCCATCTTAATTCTCTGTCCTACAGCTTTCAGATCCATCGCAGCACCTCCTTTAGAACTATTTTTCGGTCTAAAGTTAGTATAACTACCGCCTGTTCCGATATACAGAAGCTGCAAAACAAGTTATCGTTCTATAGAACTAATACAGGATTTATTCCATAAAATAATTCATTGATAGATGCAAGAAGGTATCTTATTTCCTAACAATCTTCTGTACAGTATCGGCTGATCAGATGCATCCAGCTTGTATATTTATTTTTTTGACATACTTTCTGACAAACAGGATTCTGCGTCATTATAGAAAACATTTTCTCATAATCAAATTCCCACGCATAGCCTTTTAAATGTTTTTCGACTGCTTTCTTATCAGACTGTTTCAGTTTCCATACCAAACGCTGGATTTCTCCTTCCTGAAGGTTTCCAACATTTCTGCATATGTACCGAAAAAATTTCAAGGTAGCATACTCATCATGCCATTTCTGCTTTTTGTTCTGAACATTCCTGTCTGCTATCTGATCCCGGATAATATCATCTGCAATCTTTACCATTGAATTTTCGTATTTCATCCCAATCACCTACTCTTCCTCCACACCCAAGGATGGTTTGAATCTTTTGTTTTTTGCCTGCGGTACCACGATCTCGTAAAAGTAGAACCCAAGATACCGCAATGCCTGTTTCTTCATTTTATAAAACGAAGTCCTTCCAATGCCAAGTTCCTGCTGGACTTCCACATCCGTTTTATTGTAATGGCTGCAAAAACAAGAATGGATAATCTCACTGAGCATCACTCCATCCTGTGCATAATACTTTACCAGTGTAATCCCCCGGTAAACCATATCCGACAATCCATATATGACCATCAGATTGTTCATTTCATGCCTCAGTTTCGTTACATTCAACTGTTTCCCGTAAACATCAAGATAGCTCAACGCATAGGCCATATCCTCATTGATCTTCTCCTGGCACTCCATTTCCAGTTCTTCCAGTACCATCTTATTCTCCAATATCAGTTTTTGATAATTCACCATCAATGCCTTTATGTCTTCATAATGCCTGTCCATAGTTACTTCCAGATAGTTCTGTGCATGGGTTGCCATCTGGAACGTAATCTCTTTCATTGATTTAATTGCATAATCTCTGTCTGTCATAAATCTTTTATTCTCCTTATCAACAATCACACTAACTGGTAGGTCTTGCAGACCAGTTCGCCTTCCCCATGATTTTGATGGAAAGCAATCTAAATTACTCATTGCAGGATCCATATCCCAAATGATGTTTGTGGGGAACATCGGCTGATCAGAATGCAGATCCTTATGTAAAACCAACGGGATATAAAGGGAAAGTGACTATCTCCGCCGGTTAATATTCTTCTTTTTTATTATGAAATCTTCCTTTCCATGAACCATTTATCTACTTCAAAAAACAAATGGCTTTCCTTACCCTGTACCATACAAGTGTACATCGTACCAACACCGCCTGCTTTCCTGCTGGCACATCGTTCAATCTTGAGTATCTTGTCAATCTTATACTTTCTGCCGTCCTCCCAAACAAATAAAATTGGAATCAGGCATCCTTCTTTACTGAATTCTGCTACCACATCAACATATACCTTATTCATACCGCACCTCCGTCAAAGGATTTCGATTGCTCTTGGAGATGCCGGAAGTCTCCGGATATATCCGCTTTTCTCTAACTGTTTGATTCTGGAAAACACCGTTGATGTTGAGGCAACTCCCAATAATTCTCCCAGTTCCCTGACCGTTGGCGGAAACCCATGCTCCTCGGTAAACCTTACAATGCACTGATAACTTTCTTCCTGCTTTCTGGTTAATGTCTGTTTCAAATCTATCCCTCCCATTATCCATGAAAATAACTGTGAGGATGGACCGTGTGTGTACCAGCATCCAAGTGGGATAAGACTTTATCCTGGTACATTGCTGCCCGTTGTATGCTGAAATATCCAAACCGTCGTCTGATCTCATCTACAGCACGATCCAGCCTTTCTAATTTTTCCCGTTTCTCCTGATTATCAAATAGATCCAGTTGAACCGGAATATCTTCCATTACCAGATCTGACCCCCTCACGCCAAGGCTCCGTATAGGATGTTCCCCTCTGTAATGTTTCTTAAATAATTCAAATGCTGCTTTTACAATTTCATCCGTAATATTCGTCGGCTGGCTGATATGCATTTGCCTTGTGATGCTGTTCAGCTCGTTATCCCGGATTGATATTTCCACCACATTACATTTGAAACCATGTTTCCGTAATCTGGCAGATACGCTTTCCGATAATGCCATCAGAATAATCCACACATCCATATCTGTTTCCAGGTCTCTCGGTGTCGTTGTACTGTTTCCAATGGACTTGACCGGAGCTTCATATCCTTCCGTACAAACCGGATCCGAGTCATATCCATTTGCAAATGCCCATAACACCAGACCAATTTTTCCCAAATGACTGTCCAGCAACTTTTCATCTGTCTGTGCCAGCTGACCAATGGTATGGATCCCCAGTTTTTGCAATTTCTTGTTTGTCTGCCTGCCAACATACAGTAAATCTGACACTGGAAGCCCCCAAACGATTTCTTTGTAATTTCCTCGATGAAACTGTGTGATGGCATCCGGCTTTTTATAATCAGAGCCAAGTTTTGCGAATATCTTGTTCCAGGAAATACCAATACTCACGGTAATACCAAGTTCATACTTAATCCGGTCACTGATTTCCTGTGCGATCTTCATTCCATCTCCTTTGATACTGCTGCTTTCCGTCACATCCAGCCATCCTTCATCTATTCCATACGGCTCAATTTTGTCCGTATACTCTGAATAGATTTCTCTCGCCATACTGGAAAATCTCAAATACAGATCCATCCTCGGCGGTACAAAAATGATTTCCGGGCAAACCTGTTTTGCCTGCCAGAGCGCCATCCCGGTTTTTACACCACATTTCTTCGCAATATAATTTGCCGTCAACACAATACCATGTCTTGCTTCCGGATCGCCGCCTACAGCAAGTGGCTTTCCCGCTAGTTCCGGATGATGCAGCATTTCTACGCTGGCATAAAAACAATTCATATCACTATGTAAAATTGTCCTGTCACCCATCCTGTTCTCACCTCCGTCCGGCTTTCTTATCATTCCTTGCATGGTTAGTATAAGCCGACATTATGGAGATAGTCAACTGACATTTTGGTTGCATTATCTACATTTCGGAGATTTCTCTTGATTTTGTTGTATTTGTGCTGTATAATGCATCTATAAGAATCTAACGGAATTTCATAGAAATGAGGCGAATATATGCGTTCTATTGGCAAGATTATTGCAGAAAACAGAAAAAAGAAAGGGCTTTCGCAGCCAGAACTTGCAGAATTACTTTCACAGCAGGGCATTGACGTTACAGCGAAGGCAATCTCCAAATGGGAGACAGATGCACGAGAACCAGGACTGCATGTTTTTCTAACTCTCTGTAAATTGTTGGATATTGAAGATATTTATGATGCTTATTTCGGGAAAAATCCATACAGTGTAATGGACGGTCTGAATCAGGAAGGAAAAGATAAGATAAAAGACTACGCAAAAATATTAAAAGCCTCCGGCTTGTTTGAACCGGTAGTTGCAAACATTATTCCTTTCCGTAAAAAAGAAATTTTTATGGATATCTTCGGAGATGCAGTTTCTGCAGGTACCGGTAATTTTCTGACAGATGCGCCAAAAGAATCTTATGAAGTTGGCGATCTTGCCCCGGACAATGCAGACTTCGGAGTCCGGATATCTGGTGACAGTATGGAACCGGAATACCACAACGGGGAAATTGCATGGATTCAACAAAAAGACAGCATCTGCAATGGAGAGATTGGCATTTTCTATCTCAATGGAGATGCCTACATCAAAAAGCTCCATGATGAACCAGATGGATTATTCCTGATCTCCCTGAATAAAAAATACAAACCTATCGCAATTCAGGAATCGGACTCTTTTAAAATATTCGGCAGAGTTGTCGGCAAGTGTGATGCTTCCGACATCCCCGGTTTTCAATAATCGTAATACAGTCCGTGCCATTCAAACCGGCTGTTGAAACAATAATAAAGTTAAAGGAAGTGATTGGATGGCAATCAGCAACATTCTGAAAGACATTCGTCTGGAGCGAAATCTAATTCAAGAAGACCTTGCAGAAGCAACCGGCTCCTGCAGCCGTACCATCGGCAGAATTGAACGTGGGGAGCGAAACCCATCTTTGGAGATGGCAATCCGACTTGCCCATTATCTGAATATGAGTGTGGAAGATATTTTTAAACTGGACGAAGGAACTTCCAGCCAGCAAAAAACCGAGGAGTAATCCCCGGTTTTTATTATTTATCTGGCAAGTTATTTTCTATCTTTTTCCTCAACCAGCTTTTGATACAATTTCATCAATTCTGCCACACAGGCTGCTTCGCTCTTATAAGCATCACTTTCTTTTGTGAATCCATATGCCTGCATCACTGCTATATCATTATTGCGATGGGCTTTTCTCAGTTCCGGTGGCATGGTCAATTCATCATAAAGATCTGCAAGACTGCTATCCGGGTATAAAGTTCTGGCATCCAATATTGCCTGTGCGGTTTGTTCTATTTTTTGCTTCTGCTGTTCTGTTGGTGTTGGCCATGGGAAATTGTTATAGACAATATCCTTTGAATAACGATAATCGCTTTTTAACCTTCCGCAAACCACACGCATCCATGCCATATGTACATTTGATGTAAGAACTCCAAAATGGTACAATGTTGCATCTGGAATAATCTTCACAAGATTACTACACAAAATATCTGGTGTAAAAAAACCTATTGGTACATATCTTCTTAGTTGCGAAGAAACTTCCGGAATAACAATATAATTCCCCTTAGGCATATTTTCCACGTGAAATCGCGTCGGCTTATCTGCTAGTTTAACTGTTCCAGCACTTGTGCTGTGTAATCTATATTCTCTTACAGCCTTTATCCGCTCCATACACAAAGGTAGTTTTCTTAATTCTGCCGGGCTACATTCGCCAAGCCAGAGACAATATCGTGGTGTTCTGTTTATGAATTCCCTCGAACCATACCATGGATGAAATAGTTTTTGAGATTCAGGTTCTCTTTTTATAAATTCTTCCATTTCATTTTTTTCGAATAGATAATAACCACCATCAATAGGCTTATTACCTATCCCAATTTCTGGTACGTTACATATAGGTTTGTTTCGACTTTCCACAAATACATTATCTGCATCTAGCAAATACCCGTTGATGTTTTTTGCGATTTGATATCTTTCATCTACAAAAATTTTCTTTTCTTTATTATATGGTGCACTGCTAAAACCAATAATTACACAATGCACATGAGCTTTTATCTTGGCCTCACTATCCCATTGGAATGTGCGATAAGCAAAATTAATATGCACGTATTTTTCCAGAAGTGGTTTCCATAAATTTGCAACGCATTCCCCCTGAGACACAGAATTAGTAGAAACTAATGCACTTCTGATATTTGTTCCTGCCATAAAATCAGCACATTTTTTATACCAACAACAAACATAGTCCATATTTCCAACATTCTTCCATCCCTCAAAAATTGATATAACATCTTTTTTTTGAACTGTATTCATAACCCTTGCCCCAACAAAAGGCGGGTTTCCCATAATGTAGGATAGCTGATTTTTAAGTACAACACTTTCCCAGTCAATCTGTAATGAATTGCCTTCAACAATAAATGCATTCGTTGTCAACGGAAGAAAATCCAGATTCATATGAACAATATCTTCGGTTTCTTTCATCATCTGAGATTCTGCAATCCACAGAGCCGTCTTTGCTACTGTAACTGCAAAATCATTAATTTCAATACCATAGAAGTGGTCAATGGATACCTGAATAGGCGATATACCATCAAAACCAAAAGTTATCTGCCCTCCTTGTAATTCCTTTATTACCGCATTCTCCAGACGCCGGATACTAATGTACGTTTCTGTAAGGAAATTTCCGCTTCCTGAAGCTGGATCCAGCCACCGCATCCCTGCAAGTTTTTTCTGAAAGTCTTTCAGTTTCTTCTGTTTTGTTCTCAAAACAGATATTTTTCTAATCTCTTCCAGCTCATTTTTCAGGTCATCCAGAAACAGTGGATCAATTACTTTATGGATATTCTCAATACTTGTATAATGCATCCCACCGGATCTTCTTGTTTCCGGATTCAATGTACTTTCAAACACTGCTCCAAAAATAGTCGGACTGATTTCTGACCAATTAAAATCCGCAGACGCTTTTTCCAAAAGCAACTGACGGATTTCGTCTGTAAATTGGGGAATCTCAATATTCTCATTTGCAAACAACCCTCCATTTACATACGGAAACGCAGCAAGGGATTCTTCCAGATATGGATCTCTTTCTTCTGGTTTGGTATCAAGTACTTGAAACAACTCGATAACAGCCTTTCTCATATGCTTTGCATCAAACTCTTCCAAATAATCATGAAACATGCCGTGCTTTCCAAAAATACTAGCATCCTCCGCATACAGACAGAATACAAATCTGACACAAAGGATATTCAGACTTTTCATTGCCCTCTCTGTTGTCGGATCTACATATTGTTTTGCCAATGCATCATAAAGCAATCCGACAATATCTCCCGCAGCAATAGAAACTTCCATTTCTCTCTGAAGGTTCGTATTTCCTTCTTCCACTAAAAACTTTAGCCGATAATACTCCTTTTCCAGTTCCTCCAATAATATAATTTCCGGATCACCGCCCGGTTTTTCCATATCATAAATATAGAACGACTTAAAATTGCTGGTCACAATCCATCTTGGTCGTTTTGAATACGGTAATTCTGATGAATATCTCTTCGCCTGCTCAAATGGTGTCAGCATAGAGCCATCAGATTGCTTAATCGCTGCCGTCAGACTCTTGTTAATACTTTTCTGTTCAATCATGACATGCGTTTTTTCAATATATCCATCTATAAAGCTGGTATGATCAAGATTAACCTGATCTTCAAAAGAAATGAACTGAGAGATATCATCCACACCAAATACTGTTGTCAACAACTCCACCCAAAATATCTGGCTGTCTCCTTTTTCATATCCACGATCTTTCCAGTTTTTTGCAAATACTTTAGCAGCTGCTCTTTGTTGTGTATCCGTCATTACAACAACCTCCGTTATTTTTTCTCAAGTTTCCCAATACTACCATCTATTAAATCATAACTCATATCCAAAGAATCCAAAATCTTTGATTCTTCTACTGTTCCATCCAGCAAAATCGTAATCCAATGCTGCTTGTTCATGTGATAGCCCGGCAGGAAACCATAGGTCTGGATAATCATTCCTGTCATTTCCGGATCACATTTAACATCTATAATTTCCACGGTACCGTCTCCATTCAAACCAAGTTTGGATTTTTCGACATTCATGATCACCGCATACCATTTTCCATTTTGGTGGCGAAGTACTGCACTATCTGGAGAACTGCTCCACAAATATTCCGGTATTGTTCCATACTGCTTCTTTACATATTCAAAGATTTCTTCTCTATCCACAATCTATTCACACCCCTGGATGTTCTCGTATCTTGACAATAATCATACCACATTTTCATGATCTGCACTACCTGTTCAGTTTCTCAAATTCTTTTGCATTTTTCTTTTCTCTCTGAATTTATCTATTAGAGGGTATAACAGCAAGGACAGGAAGTGTATATACACTTCCGCAAAAATGGCAATTTAGGGAACCCTGCCCTAAATTGAAAACCCCGAAGCACAATAAAACCGAATTGCGTACAGAAGGAGAAAATATACATGTCAAACAGAAAAAGAAACATCCAAATATTATTTTGTGTTACTCCAGAGGAAAAGAAGCTGATCCGCCAAAAGATGATTCTGTCAAAGACCAGAAACATGGGCGCCTATCTTAGAAAAATGGCTATCGACGGCTATATCATCAACACCGACACAACCCCGATCAAGCAGGTGTATGAAGAGATGCACAAAATCGGTGTAAATATCAATCAGATTGCAAAAAAGGTAAACACCACTGGTGATTTGTACCCGGAAGAAATGGAAGAATTGAAAAGGATGGTAAGCGCGATATGGCATATATTAAAATCTTTCCCATTAAAGTAACTGACAAAAAAGCACTGGACTATATTATGAATCCGGACAAAACCGAAGAGAAATTATTGATTTCCAGTTTCGCCTGTTCCCCTGAATCTGCTGATCTGGAATTTGCTTTCACCAGAGAAGAAGGTAAAAAGAACGTGATGGACAAAGGTAACAATCTGGCATTTCATTTAATTCAATCTTTTAAGCCTGGAGAGGTTGATGCTGAAACCGCACATAAGCTCGGCAAAGAATTTGCTGACGAAGTACTAAAAGGGAAATATGAATATGTCATTAGTACCCACGTTGACCAGAACCATATTCATAACCATATCATTTTTAATGCTACCAGCTTTGTTGACCACCATAAATATGTCTCCAACAAACGCAGCTATCATAAAATCTGCCGAATCAGCAACCGTATTTGTCAGGAAAACGGTCTGGTCACCAGTATGCCAACCGGCGAAAAAGGGAAATCTTATAAAGAAAATATGGAATACCATCGTGGAAACAGCTGGAAAGCAAAACTAAAAGTCGCTGTAGATAAAGCAATCTGGTCATCCATCAACTATGATGAGTTTCTTCAAAAAATGAAGCTTGCCGGATATGAGATCCGTCAGGGAAAGAACCTGGCTTTCCGGGCACCGGAGAAAAAAAACTTTACTAATATGAAATCTCTGGGTAGCTATTACACAGAAGAAAATGTATTACTCCGCCTTGAGAAGAACCGGCATAAAACAAAAACTCCACGTAACGTTTCCAGAGAAGTACGGCTTTTTATCAATATTTCAGCTTACGTGAGTACCGGCAATCGTGCCGGATTTGAACGGTGGGCACAACTCAATAATCTCAAAGAAGCAGCCCGAACCTTCAACTATTTATCCGAAAACAATTTGCTGAATTACGAAGACTTCCAACAGCATATTATAGATATTGATAATTCTATTATTGCTACAGAACAACGAATTTCTGACTTAAGCTCTGAAATATCCCACCAGGAACTTATTCAGAAGCATTGTTCGTCCTACCGTACCTGCAGAAAAATCGTTGAAGATGCAAAAACAGCACCGTATCCTCAGAAATATAAAGCTACTCACCAGTCAGAATACAAACTGCATGATACCCTAAAACAGCAATTACAGGATCTGGGCATTACCAAATTACCTTCCCCGGAAAGGCTACAGAAAAAAATTGACAATCTTAGAAATGAACGTTCTTCTGCGACCAAAGAAAAGCAAGATTTAGAAAAAAGACGATCTACATTAAATACCATAACCACCAATTTCAACACCTTGCTATCCAATAACGCACATTTCAAAGATATCACTGAACACCGACAAACGGAACATGATTTATAATAATCTCCATATGTCAATGAGCTAAGGTCAATTACTCTGTGCGTCACTGGCCCTAGCTCATTCCTTACTCTTCATCAATTTCAAAGACCTTGCGGTATTTCTTTCTTTGGCTTTCTAATGGCATCTGATCACCAAACTCTTGCAGCCATTCTTCGCATATAGACACCATTTCTTCTACAGGAAAATCATACTCCCCATATCCTACACCCTAATCGCAATCTTTACTTCGTTCTCCATACTCTACCAGCAACTCCGGAAACATTTCCATAGAGAAATAAATTGAATACTCATTCAATTCCATCGCATCAAACAAGTACATAAATCTTTTAAAATCCCCAACTGTCATTGGAATTTTTTTCTTGATTTTATCTCTGTAGTTATCTCCACATAATCGTAAGAATTTGTTTTCCTGAGAGATAATATCTTTTGTTTTTTTCATCTCAATATATTCGCTCCGTTGTCTGATAATTTCATCATCACCTGTTTACCTACTTTGCATTACAATTTCAGAAATGTCATTTAATGTAATGTTTCTAACCTTAAATGACATTTCTAGCATTTGATAAAATATAGAGAATAAGCCAACAAAATTTACACCATTTATATTTCGTAAAATACAGAATGAGACCGATTTTTCTCATCAACCAGTGATTTACATTACTTCCCCTGATATTTATTATCCCGTTCCAATATTCTTATTTACCTAAAACTATTTATTTTATTCCAGTCAATATCGTCATATGAACATTTAGGAAGTACAAGATTACCATTTATGTCATAAATATCTAAATTACTTGCTATAATATGTGTAGCATTATCTGTAAAACGTGAATAGCTTCCAATTTGGCACCATTCATCATTTTCATCAAGATAATACTGATCACAGTTATCAGAACCGGATGAATCATTAAGATATAGTGCTGAATCCCAAATTATGTAAATTGAATTTTGTGCCAATGAAGAATTAATAGATGATGCCTCCACTCTATCTTCCCTGAATCCCTCAGTAAAGATCACCCAATACTCCTGATTAAAAGGACTTCTTGTATCTATCTCCTCACTATCGTATATGTTATTTGATGTTTCATCGGTCTCTAATATTTTTTTCTTCAATGCAAAAAATGCAGAAATCTCGTCATCAGTAAATGCATTCTCATAAATAGCTATTTCCCCAATATAACCACAAAATTGTAGTTGATCCTCAGGTGGAAACATCAAAGCTTGACGTCCAATAGTAACCAAATCTTCGCCCTGATATACAGATGTAATTGTATCTTCTGAATCTAACCGACCATTAATATATAATTGAAAATTCTCACCACTTTTAACGATACTTATAAAATACCATTCGCTGTTCCTTATGTCTGTGATACTCTCTATTTCTACATGATAACCATCCTCATTAGTAATCCAGCAATTAATATGTCCTTGATTTATTGAAAAGGCATAAGGCCCACCATTGTTCTCATATTTCGCAAAGAAAGCGGAATAATCTTTATAAACGTCTTGGCAACATAGAAGAACATTTAATGTAAAGTCTTCTGTAAGGTTTATGTCTCTTCCACATTCAATATAGTCTCCATCGCCATCAAAATAGGCAGCTTGGTCGATATTTGCATTTTTTACATCCACCATGGCAGTATTACCATAAGGTGTAGAAGCTGTACCATTTTGTTCTGAAAGACTAGATGTGAAATCCCAATAATAAGTTGGAACAAAACTTTGAGCAATTTGGAGATTGCAATCGTATTGAAGAGATTCACAATCTTTATAGTTTCCCAATTTTTCAAAAATATTGAGAGCTATTTCATAATTTCCCTTCTGAAATTCAGATACTCCAGAGAGATACTGTTGTTCAGTGATGCCTTCCTGACACTTAGCAATTTGTTCAGAAGCGTTTTTATAATTGCCGAGTTTTTCATAAATAGCCATAGCTTCATGATATTCGCCGTTTTCAAGCAATCTATCTGCTGTATTAAATTGTTGCTTCGGATATATGGAAACAACATAAAAAATAGCAATAGCAATTATTGCAAGCGTAATCAAAGAGACGATGGCAGTCCTGTTCTTTTTCTTTTGCTTCGCAATAATCTTATTCTCAGCATCAATCCGAATTTTATCGTCTCTAGCAACTTCTTTTTCTACTGCGCTCCAATAGGTTGAGGAAGCAGAATTTTGATTGTCTTGATGAGCTATAGTCTGTCCACACTTGGAACAAAACTGTAACCCATCAGGTAGTTCGCTTTTGCAATATGGGCAAATCATTTTAACCTCCAATTAGTCTGCTTGGGGTGTTGGAAGTTCTTCATACGTCACCATTCTAACGAGAAATACTTTTTGGTACATTTTCATCGTTTACATTCAGCTCGTATGTAGTCCCATTCACCTTGATTGTATATTTTCCGGTTACAGAACGAGAAACTGTATATGAGTATGTGCCTTTATATTCAGGCTGCTCATCATCTTCGGCCGGGCCTACTGTTTGAATATAGGCATAGTCTAGGTTGCTTTCGTCTACAAAAGATAATTGCCAATACTCGTGATGAATCCAGCCTAATCCCTCCATATGGGTAGAATGAGCGGTCAGTGTTTTTCCAACTAGTTCTGCCTTGACCTGGTTTATCATTTGGGTTTGATATTGCTGAAATTTAAAAATCCCAAATGCCCCAGCAACAAGCACAATCAAGATCAGAACAGTTGACACAAGTGCTTTGTTTTTTCGAGTGCGAACCTCTTGCTTTTCTTTATTTACGAGATTCTTATACTCCTTAGAACGCTCAGTATCTTCACGATTTACGTTTTTCCAGTAGGAATCTGACTGATTTTGGCGAGTGCTATTTGAGATATCTTGTCCACACTCAGGACAAAATTCGGTATCAACCGCTATTTCTTTTTTACAATATGGGCAAATCATTTTCTCCTCCTTTGATATAGAACTGTTTTTTAGCCAAAATCTGAAAAAAATCTATTTTTCTAATCCGGCTACGAAATTACTTATAGTTTAGTCAAAATATAGTTTCTTCTTCTAATTCCTTTCCAAAAACAGGACATTTCATTTCAGATTACCTCTTTTTGGTCCCATTAATTATCAATATACGGTAAATGTTCCTTCGTATTTTGTACCAGTGCCAATGTGAACAGAGTACTGATAAAGTCCCTTTTTCCAGTTACCAGCTTTTGAAAATCCAATACCATCCCAACAAGCAATCGTGTTATCGTTCAATTGCTGCAAGAAATATTTATCTCGAAATACAGAATTATCTTCCAGATAGGTAACTTTAATATATATCTGGACATTCATACCCTCTCCAGGTGGCTCCATAAGAAATTTGAAGTAGATGTACTCTAATGTCTTTCCTTCAAATGTGGTTTTGTAATTATCACGATCTACTTCAAGTGCACCAGATGATTTTGATGCAAACAGCTTTACATCGTTTACTTTTGGGCCACTTTTGTTCAGTTTTCCGTTGTACATTCGAAACTCTTGGCTAAAAGTAATTTTGCCGTCTATCTCGATGACCCACTTATAAATATTATTCCTGTAACAGTTGAAATTCGTGTTCCCCCAACCTTGTGTTTTAAACCAACGAGTATCGGAATCTATATCGTATTCATTAGAAAATACTTTAGAAAAAGCATCACCATCCAAGAAAATCTGGGAACGAACCTTAATATGCTTTTTACCATGAAAAGGTTTGATAAATACTTTGGCATATAGATAATCTACATCACCGGCAGTGAAATATAGCCCGTTGTAACCGTTGCACTCAAAGGTTATGTAATCAACGGCAACATCTTCATCAGTCTGTGTGGGTTCTTTTACAGTAGTATTTTTTTGTGAGGCAGATACCTCGGATGGTGCTGTTGCTTTTTCAATATGGGATTTTTCCTTTGTAAACTTATTTGTATATCCCTCATCTACCATTCTGCGCAAATTAACTATTGCATCTGTATTGTTACTATTCTCTGATAAAAGGAGATCATAATACAGTCCTTTTAACATACAATCATCTTCATTAAGCATTGCTTTTAATTCAGAAAGCACAGTATCTTTTTCAGCAGCAGTGCCTAACCCGAAAAAGCGCATGGTTAGCAGATAAGGCCGGACTTCTTTTAGGTAGTCCAAATTGCAAAATCGCTGGTAAAGTTCTTCATAATCATCTGCGGAAAGACCAGACTTTGAATACTGTGTCGTTAATTCTTCAAATAAATACTGGTCAAAAATGTCCATAAACTTTCCTCCTTTTATACGGTGTCAATATAATGCAAAAGTCGGAAACTAGTATTATCCGATTTACAGCTAGCGAAGTCAAAATCAAGCAACGTTTCGGAAATCAACATTTCATTTTTTCGTTTATCACTTTCGCTAATTGAACTACCCGTGATAAGCCCTATATAGAGTTCTTCAGTAAGATAGGCTAAATGTTGAAATAGATTCCCTTGAATCCGGTTTCTCGCCAGTTGATTCGATAATATCGAAAAAACTTGTAGTGCTATTTCCGGTGTTATTTGTCCAAAGTCATCTAAATATAATAAAGTGGATTTTATTTCTTTCTTTTCAAACCTCTTAACCTCATCAACGAAAATACGCTGTCTCACATCACAGTTTATTTCTAATAAGTTTTTTAGAGGTAGCGAATACAAAAAGGATAGACGAAGCATATACTCGTCCACTAAAGAGGAATATTCTGTAGTAAGCACATATTGTGATATATCCACCAAAATGTCTATTAACGTGTTATCCATAATCATTCTCCTCCATGACCATCTACAGTTCTCTTTCTCGTTCTTCCCAAATAGCCCGTTCTCTAGGATCTTTTTTAGGAGCTTCGCTCTTGAGAGAACTTGAAGCGCTATCAGAAGGAATATTAACAGGGGCAGTTTTTTGGTGCCGACGAAATCTATAGTTGGAATCTCTCTTTAGTCTTTCATATTCATCTAAAGTCTCAAATGCCTTTGAAATTCTATTGGCAACTTTGGGAGATGAAGGGCTTTTTCCACCCACAGATATTAACAGATTAATTTCATCAACGAGATTGGAGAATTCATCGAATTTACCCTTTTCGCCAAAACATGAATCAAAATCCTTGCGAAGTTCCTCGATTTTCCCATGCGAAAAAACTTCCAACAATTCTTCTTTCCCATAAATACTTTCTAAACGTTCAACAATAGAAATTTCTGTTGGATAGCCTTGGGCAAAATAGTTTGGTACAACCGATTCCATTGCTCTACACGCATAAAGATCAGTTATTCCTTCATTTAATCCAGTGTTTTTTGTGACCTTTTCGCCTTGATACACACTAGTTTCAAGTAACCCAACATTTCCAATTCCGTGCGAGAGCTTATGAAGCATTTCGTGCACATATGTATGTAAGAAACGTCCAATAGGAATTTGTGATCCTTTTTTTATAACAATTTTTTGGGTTTCACTACAATAAAATCCTGCAATGTCGCTTCTCGCATTAGGATAGAATTTTTCTATTTCTTCCTTTGAGAGAATTATTATATCCTTACTAAGATTTTTGAAACGCTCGTCTGAAAACGTACTACTAAAATTTTTCCTTAATACATCAGTGGCTAATGACGTTAAGGCATAAAGGCTTCCTTTTGATATATTTCCAGTATCAGTATTTCGCAAAAGACTATAACGTTTTTCAAGCGGTACAACCTTTAAAGAGGATGCCGTAGTCTTAATCTTAGAAAACGCACTTCCAAAGAAAGTATCTGCACCTGTTCTCGTTTTTTCACCAACCGAAGACATATCTTCAGGAATTTTCATATAATGCAAAGTGGCAGTTGCACGCCTACTATGCCCTGCAAAAGCAGATGAACGAATTTCATGAGACAGACGTTGCCACTCAGGGTCACGAGAATATGTTATATAGTCATCCCAACCATAATTATGTTCGTACATATACTGCTGCAATTTCTCTTGCGGGGTCATTATATTGTGTTCAGCACTTGTTGGATAAGCGGCCTTATGTAGTTTTTGCCAAGTAGGATCTTGGGAGTAAATACTATAATCCCACGCACCGTAATTATGCTCCTGCATATAAGAGTTCAATGCTTGTTGTACTGGAGTCATTATTGTGGCTCCGTATTCACCAGGATCACCGCCATAGGGTTTATATCCCCATGTTTGTCCATCTCCAATATAACGACCATCTTCAGTATAGTTGGCAGGATCAAGCCAATCCGCAAAAGTGTGCTTTCGTCCACTCGTATCAGCGGATGGTGTTCCTGCTGCCGGTGTTTCAGTAGATATAAACTGACTCTCCAGACTCTGAGATGTTTGGCTACTACTATACCCATCAGCATTTTGAGATTCAATTTGCGGTGCAGCAACATCACCGAAAGAACTTAGAGCATATTCGTTTGTGTCTTGTTCTGAAGAAAAGTTTTGTGGTGCTTTAGTGTTCAGTGTTCCTTGCCCGGAGTGGTAATTTGGCATTGTGGCTGGTGTGACCAACTGATCTTGACTTGTACTAAACTGACTTGCAGATAAAGGTAAAGATTCACCTGAATGTCCTCCAGTGAATGCCGCCAAAGCGCCAGTTTCTGTGTTTCCGTTCCCAGCACTGGTTCCAACTTCTCCTGAAGCAGTGCTTCCTGTTCCAGAGGTAGTGCCGCCAGAACCTCCTCCGGAGGCTCCATCAACGGAGCCTCCGAGGATGCCAGCTGCTTGTGTCAAAGAAGAAAGACTTGTTTGCAAGGAATTTTGCAGAGTACCACCAACACCAGCATAAGCACCGTACATTCCGCCAGCTAGGCTGATATTCTGTGAAGTTTTTCTTGCACGTTCCTGAATTTCAAATAATGTCTGGGCTTTTTCTTCTTCAACAGCTTCGAGTTCATTTTGTTTACTTTCCAATTCGCTACCGGTAGAGTCTAAATCTTGTTCAACTCCCGACAATTCATTTTCAGCAGAGCTTTTTTCTGCTTCTAAGGAAGCAATAAGCCCGTAGTCGGGATCACCGTCTTCGTCGGTATCTTCGTAAGCGGCAGCAATAGCAGCTTCTAAGTATGAAATTGTGCTATTCAATGAACTTCTTCTGCCAGATAATTCAGACATATGTCCTTTTAAATTTTCAATCTGGCCCTTGGTAGATAATTCATGGCTGCGAATACCTTCGGCTATACCAACGAAATCTCTTGATCTAACAGCCATAGTAACCCCTTTCTACGTGATAATTTCTTGCTGATATCGGAATGCTAATTACACTTATTTGGTAAAAATTTTTAATGCTCGAGTCATTTTTGCAGAAAGTCTGTTCCAATCTTCTTTCGTAGATTGCGAAACCTGATCGGACACAGTCATTTTAATCATTAGATTCCTGCAATCATTCCAGTTGTTGGTTGAGTATTTGAATAGGACTGGGTATACGATTGTTCCAATGTCGATTACATCTTCCAAGAAGCGCCTGTAATGTTGTACCAACACGTACTGAAATTCGTGAGTGCCTATGCCCATGGTGTAATACATTTTGAATAGGGCATTGTAGTTTTTACAAAGATCAGTGAAGAACTTCATATCAATATTTTCTTCATTCATCCTACTGAGCTTCTGCATTCTGAGTTGGTGGAAATAATCAAATTTAGCACCTAACTCCAAGAAGGCTATGGAATTAGAACCCCGCCACATTTTGTCATAGCCATTCCACATAGAAAGTCTAGATGTTGCGTTTTTATTGCGATAATCAACGACATTTCTAAATGTAGAAAGCAATTCTTGTGTGTGAGTCAGAAGGATAGTTCTATTCACCCCTTGCAATCCATCGAAACGCTTGAAAACTCGAACAACGTATGCTGCCAATGCCTTATGAAGCAATGTGGCTCTCGTGCGGTATTCAATAGCTTTTTTATTGGCTTCCTCCCATTCAGGTGTTTCTAATTTCAACGTATTATCCAACTCATATTGCACGCTATTGGCAAGGTTGACGGTAGTGGAGTAGTAGATTTCTGCGATTTGATAATAATGTTGGAAAGTAGCAACAAACTGTTCACAGTAATCTGCAAGAGCTTCTTCTATACTATCTTCATGTCCTAATAGAGCGGTAGCCTTTTGGTGGTACGCATCTGTTTCGGCATCGATCTGATTGCTGATAAAATCACCGACTGCATAAATTGCAGCATTGTATCCGGGATGTTTAGCCAACAGTGCATCGGGAGAAAGCGTACTAAAATCCACATAGCGCTCAATATCAGTTGTAACGATGTTTGTTTCTTCCATCAAAATGGCGTTTAGCTGAGGAACATCATGCAAAGATCTCATTATTCCGAACAATGAGAGGTAGTTGTTGATGGTACACATATACATATCATCCGAATATACATAGTAATTCTTAGATAGGGTCATGTACGCATAATACTGGTTTGCAAATCCCCAGCACAGCTTCTTCAAATCACGTGTCAGTGCTCCGGTAAACTCTCTTTGTTTCTTCTCGTGAGCCAGTCTAGTTTCAGCAATATGCTTCTTGGTTTCAGCAATATCCTCCTCATCGAAGAGTCGTTCGAGCTTGCTCTGCAGACCGCTAAGATTATTGGATACATAATTTAACTCAGCATACTTTTTGCTGATGCTTGCTTTTAAGGTCTGGGCTTGATTTCTGAGCAGGTCAAACTCTACACGCATTTTCTCCTGCATAATAACTGCGCTTCGAGCCAACAGTGCATTGTAAGTCTTGTTTGTCTTTAATCGTTCAAACAACTGAGTATTAGTAGGAGAATCGTATTTTTTCTGAGAAACACCTTTTTCCCATTCGCAGACTCTCATCTTGAAAGGTTTGAGAAGGTTTTCATAGAAAATAAGTGCTTGACCTGTGCCAAACGTACCTTGTTCTTCCAACTGGTCAGCAGAAGCGGACATAGTGCTACCAAGCAAATTACGGTCGTCCTGTGCTGTAATTCGATGGCCAAGTTTGAGACCAGTATTTTTTAGAACTTCTGGAGCCATCGCAGTAGGAAGCTGATCGGCAATTACGATACCTTCACCCAAAGCTCGAACCTCGGCGAGCATTTTGACAAGATATTTGGTTGCAGAGATTTTAGGGTCAACAGATCCGCCTACAGGGTCATCCGTTGTAGGTCCGATAAGGTTATGCGCTTCTTCGTAAAAGATGATATGTTCAACTTCTCGTTTCAGTGTGTTTTCATTTGTTTTGGCAATATCGCTTGTTTTGCGGATTTTAAGCACTTCTCGAATTAATGTCGAGATTAAAAGGGACATAAAGTTTGCAGGGCCTTCACCAAGAGCCTCCAACTCAATAATAACGGGACGGTTTAGCCAATCTTCGGGTTCGATGCTGGACTTTCGGACATTATAGACATTGCCGATTTCACGTCTCAGAAGGCTACCAATTCGTACTTCCATAACGGAACGAATATTCGCCTTAGACTCACCTTCATAACCAGATTCTTCAACGGCTACTTTCAATGAATCATACAATTCCTGCATTGTTGGATATTCTTTTGTTCCATTGTTGCGCTCGTTAATATTCCAACCCTTATCGAGATAAACTTTCTCAATACAGCTATCAATCAAAAAGGGCGACGGTGGAATTAATTCAAATGCACCTGCAAAAACTGCATTTAAGTTTGCAATATGCTCCGCAAGAGTTAATCCTACTGGGAACTGGAAAGGATTGATATGTAACGGGAAGTAGGTATCTGCGCCGGGTGAAAATACACAAAGATCCTCCATACCGTCAATCATGGCCAGCGCACGGTATTCCTGTTTAGCAGGTTCCAGCACAAGGAAAGGAATATGTTGTTGTGTATCACGCCAGAGCGTTGTTACCAAGTAAAGCATTGTATTTGTTTTACCAGCACCCGGTACACCCGCTATGAAGGCGTGTTTTTTAAACAATTTTACAGGAAATGTTACATCATATCCTATAGAGCTAACGCCCAAGGAAATGACTTCATGAACTTCACCGGTATCCTTGTCAATCGTCAGTTCTTTGGAAAATGGGGTAGGATCAGTTTCTTTTTGACATTCAATTGCTTCACCTGGATACAAAATTGGGAACGAGAACATAGGACGTATCTCTTCCAAAGTGTATAGGGAAAGGAACGGTGCAACGTAGTTACCGGATTCTTTCTCTTTGTGTAGGATTTTGGCATCGCTTTCGTACATACTAAAGCCGTTTTCGGAACTCATTGTCTCAATCAGATAAGTTCCGGATTCAACCGCTTCAGCCGCTACACTATCTGCAAGCATTACGGCAATGTCCTGTGAATCAGCAAAGGCAACGATATTGGCAAGGAACTGAGGGAATTTCATCAGATTATTGAGGTACTTATCCCAAGATTTCACAATGTTTTCGCTGTTGTCATCCTTACCCTGCACTCGATCGGAAATTCTGCGTCTTGTTTCTGTGTAAGGCAATCTTTGACGGATGGCTTGTGTGTGTTCTACTGGGAAAATATCAATACGAAGAACAGCGCTTCGATCATATCCTTCCATCAGTTTCAGAACGTTATAAAGTCTGCCGGTTTCGCAAGGTTCCCACTCCATGATAGAGTAGAGGTTGATTTCACCGGCTCCGTCCGTATTCAATCTATTTTGTGCCGGAAGGGAATAATCTTTTTTGGTCAAAAATGCTCCATAGGAAAATTTTTTCTCCAACACAATTCGACCCGTTTTATCAACAGGCATTTTATTGAAGCTCAACATTGCATCTGCATCAGATGCAATCTCACAAACGATATGAGAGCGTGTGCCACCAGCAATTTCCTTTGCTGCAGTAATAACTTCTTCAGGCTTGGTCTTACCAAGGCTGTATTTTTTGATGGCTCCAGAAATATTCGTCAACTTGAGCAGCGGAAGGGTAGAACCATCAAATAGGTTCTCTTCCTCGATGGCGAAGTTCTGAGCAATTTCATAGCAAAAAAACTCATAGTAAGTGCTCAAAACAGAGGTCGTCAAAAATTCACGAATTCCCTCCAGCTTGGTCTTGCTCTGAGAAGTTGCATAGAAAATGATGGATAAATGGTGTCCTTTCGGAATGCTCTTATCCGGGTTGTAGTAGTACAGCAAATGGAAATACACACCAGAGGTGTATCCGAGTCTATGTAATTGGCGAAGGAAAACGCCGTGCTTATCCATGATGTTCTCAACACTGGAACCATCAAAGACGCTGTACTTTGTTAGTGTTAAATCTGGTAGTTTGTTTACTGAAAAACAGAGGTAATATAATTGATCCATTTAGAAGACTCCTTCCAATGCGGCTGCAAGCTGGTCGTATTCGGACTGCAACTCGTCATTTATCTGATCGCTTTCCTCTGCAATTTCTTGGAATTCCTGTCCGCTTTCTTGAAGTTCGCTAGATAATTCACCTCCAACCTCAGAATAGTCTCCGACCATTTCTGATGCTTTTTCTGCATCAGCCATTTCGGTTTCGCTGTACTCGGTAGACTGTTCAGAGGTTTCCTTTAAGGATTCACCAACTTCACGTCCCGGCTCCTTAACTTCACTTTCAGCAATCGCTTTGGCAATGCCATCTGATTCACTTCTGGCTGCATCAAGTGCAGCCTTGTCATCATCATCAATGGCTTCAATCTGCTCCATTGCGCCCTGGGAAGCTTCGGCTTCTTCTAACTTCTGCTCGCCAGCTTCCTTTACTTCACGACCCTTTTCCTGGTCGCTTTCAACTTTTTGTCTTTGTTCCAGTTTCAAAGAACCCATGATAATCCTCCTAAGTTTCTAATTAAGTATGTCTGTTTTAATCGAATGCGTGTTCAAGTTCATATACCATCCTGGCAAGTTCTTCGTCGCTATAATCCCACGATTCATTAAGCGGCAAATCACTATCAGAAGACTCTGCGGCTTCATGTTCATCTGCATTTTCAAAAATGGAGACTATTGCTTCGGTATTTTCAGCTTCCGCAATCGCTTTACCTATGTCTGTGGAGTCACAAGGAGCTAGCACAGATTTGGCAGCATCAACAGAAATACCAAATTGCTCAACAAGTTCTTCAACAGTATATTTTTTTCCACACTCCATGAGAACTGTAATATCGTCAATATCTATCGCTTCAATGTCTTCGAGTGGATTAAAAATTGGAGCATGAGCGTAAGATTCTGCTTCTTCGAGTCTTTCCTCGCCGCATTCAACGATTTCCTGACTTTGCAACCGATCCTGCTCAACACGTCGTTGTGCTTCTAATTTTAGTTTTCCCATGCATACCTCCGAAAAATAAGCATAATGCACAGAGCCAGATTGTATAACCCGACTCTGCGCATCTTAATTAGTGCAGTTTAGCGCTAATATCTTTCAGCCAATCCTCGTCAGGTGCCTGGTAAGGACGGAACTTCTGATTATCTCTTGCCTTGTTGTAATAAATTGCATTATTTTCACTCATCAAACTGATGTCGTTTGCGCCAACAGAACGAGAGAATTCTTCAGGAGACATATCAAACGCTACCTTCAGGTTAAAGTAGGACATGATGTTATTATCATCTTGTTCAAGAGCGCTGTAGCTATCCTGCCAGAGTATTACATGAATTCCATGCTTTGCTCCATCTTTCACGATTGTATGGAATATTTCCTTAGGTGAAAGCTGCGGCCTGTTGGAATTGCTGGACATAATGTTAAACAGGCTATCAATATCATCGCTCTGAGAGAGCTTTATTTCGGACTTAAGTTCCTCTGCACGCTGATAACCAAAGACAAAGAAGAACTCATCTGTGGCACCGATAGGCTTGTTACTATCCTTGATATTGTCATGAAGCTCAGACAGCACTTCCTGTGTAGCACTTTCGTCCCCGCAATGGACATAGCGGACATACTCTGGGAGCAGTTCGCTTGCAATGATCTGAGGAGTATCCTTGAAATAACTATCATCAAGTGGTTTACAGTTAAGCAAATAGATAAAAGGCTTCTCAGGAGCTTTTCTGTTCTTAACCCAATAGTTAATGCAAAGGCTCAATATAGCAAAGGCAAACATACTTCTTGCTTTCTCAGTATCGTTACCAAGCATAAGCAAGTTGGAGTTGTCACTACGAACAAGATCCATGTTCATGTTATTCGTCACACTAAGCGGCTCACCAATGTAAAGACGTCCAGGAACAGGGCAGCGGTTTGGCTCATAGGTAGCAAACTGATTGAAGATGCTGTACTTATTATCTTCGATATTAGACAGAAGAATGCGAGTAGGCTTATCTGCATAAGAAATAGTCCTGTCGCTGATTTCCTGCAGCATGTCTCTGTGCTTTTCAGGTGCGATATATGCAACTCTGAAATGGCTGTTATACTCCTTGTTTCCGGCTTCGGAGTTGTAAACGGCACGACCCGGATCATCAATGGAAATCTGATCAATTTCAGTGCTGCCATTATCCAACAGCAGGTTCGCATCTGCTTTGGAGCATTTAAGTACAATTCTTACTGCCATCTGGTCGAATACAGCTCTGTCAATACCTGTGATATTGGAATAGCTTTGAGAAGCTAAAATCAGGTGAACACCAAATGCACGACCTTGGCGAACAATTCGTTCCATAATCATTGCGGATTTCTTTGCAAACTCATCGTTAGCATTGGAGAAAAGTTCATGGAACTCATCCATAATGACCAATATACGAGGCATTTTTTTGCCCAACTCACGATACTCTTCAATCTTATCAACGTGACTCTTCTTGAACAGATCCGCACGAATCTTTTGTTCACGTTCCAGAGCGAGCAAGATGTTATATCCAAATTCACGTTCACTTTCAATAGCAATGACTTTAAAAGCCGGAAGCTCAAAATCAGCGTAAATCTTGAATTCGACGCCTCGTTTGAAGTCTACAAGATAAATTGAGAGTTCATCAGGTGAATACTGAGTCAACGTTCTGAGGATAACTGTGTGCAGCAAGCTAGATTTACCGGAGCCAGCAACACCAGCAATTAAAGCGTGGTGGCTTCCGCCTACTCCCAAGGTCAAGTACTGTACTTCGTTGGCACCATGGATACCAATCGGAATTCTGATACCGTCCTTGGTTGTATTTGTGCTTTCAGCATCGCTAACTTTATCAATACCGATAACAACTTTGTCTGCGTTTTTGATGCCCTTTTTAAGCGTAGCAATAATTTGATCCATCTGAGTTGCGCTAGGCAGTTGGAGATTATTCCACAGCAAGGGCTTATCCTTTATTTTCTCTCCAGAACACGAAATCTGAGTGCAGTTTTCATTAAAGTTGAACACTTGGAAACTGGTCTCAATGTTCGTAATTAAAGGATACGAGCGCTCAGAAATCTTTTTGTACTGGCTTTCGTTTCGATAAATAATCGTAAAGACGCCGCACTTCGGTCCAGAAGTAACAATTTGCTCAAGCAATTTCAGAGACTGGTCAGTAAGACCGGCAGGGAAATCCATAAGCATCAAAACCTGATAGGCTTCTGCGTTTTGCTCGGCAACACGATTATACTCATAGATGTTGTCATACTTACCCTGTAAGCAACGCTGAGTAACATTGGAAATATGGTCAGTCATTATTTTCAGTTTCTGCTCAATATCAGCAGGAGAGGACCAGATCTTTCCGTTAATTACCTCGCTCGTACGGTCGTCAACGTCAACCAGACGAGTGAACATTGCAAAACTTTCACCCAGAGTAACCGGATCGATAAAGGTGAAGTTGAGTTTGCCAGGAGGAAGCATCATAAACAAACGCATTCCAAGATCACATGCGTTTTTAACAACATTAGAGCGGCCTTCTCCATTGAACTTGAACAAGTAATTGAATTCCGGGCCAAAGGAAGCACAGTAAGGAATACACAGCTTGTTGTCTCTATATAAGAAGAAGTAGTATCTATCCAAGAAAGCTTTGGTATAGTCACTCAATCCCAGAGTCGAAATATCATACTCTAATGTACTAATATGTACATTTCGGGGCATTTCTTTATAGCAATTATAATTCTCAAAGGAAGGCTCTAGCGAATATAAGCGGGAGTATTCCTCTGCAAATTCTTGTGGTGGGAATTGCTGACAAAATGTATCGACAAGCTTACTGAGACGCTGTTTCAGCACATCAGCACTAGAAGTGCTTACTTTTTCAGTTTCTGCAAAGCTTGCTTGTCTTTGCTTTGCGTATTTATCTGCAGTAGCAATCAGGGCTTTAAGTGCAGATGTCCATTCAGAAGAAGCAACCTGATGAGAACTATTAGCAATTTCCGAATATCTTGTATGCAATGCTTCTCTGTTCTGAATAATAGAGCTGCGGAGTGTAATGATTTCCTGATTTATTAAAGCTTCTGCAGTACGACAGGTGTTGTAGAAAGATGCACATGCACTCGCCGTTTCTCTTTTTTTAGAGCCTTTTAATACTTCATTTAGGTTATAGGCCATAGCAATAAAGTCGATTTTGCCTTGGATAATATCATCAACAGACATCGACATTTGCTGAGAGGAATTACCTTTATTGGCTTCGTAAACATCTTTATGAGTGATACTTTTTTCGGCACTGGAAACCAATGCGAGAGCTTCTTTACATTTCTGCAGTCTGGTAAAGGTATTACTCTTATCCCTAATATCATAAGAAAGCACATTATCCATCTGTCTTTGGAAGTCAGTTACAATAGATTGTACCTTTGATGAATAATTTTTTGCCTGTTGCTCTGCGGAAGAACGAACACGTCCCCATTCATCTTTCTCGCCTGCATCACGATCTCTAACAACACGGGATGCGACTTCAATCACGGAACGGCTATCTTTATCAAAGACAATCAATTTCTTTAAGAAATCAACAAGTAATTTTGAAGTATATTCCATTATTCACACCTCCCATTAATAGTTGTCATTAGGTAAGCCCCAAGCACTGTAATAATCATCTGTATCCACATCACCATCGTCATCATCAATAGGAGAGGCGGAGATAGTGTTAGACTGCCAGTCTTGAGAAGAAATAGAAGTTTGAACATCTATTCCAAGGCCAATATTGTGAAGAATTTTGCTATAACAATCTTTTCCTAAAAGATTAGCTGCATCTAAGAAGTCATAGGCTTCAACTGCACGAGTTGCTTTTCTATGCCGCTCTTCAATTCTGTCAATTTGATCAAGTGTCTGCTGGATTGTTGCTTCATAAGATCTCAAGGAGGAAATTTCAGCGCTGATCAAGCGAACCTGCTCATCACGTTTCTTCACAAGGTCATTAAAAGCATGAACCCAAGGATGCTGTTTCTTCATGCTTTCCAGGGCAGCTTTAGCTTGTTCGGATTGCTGAAGAATATTTCCAATTTTAACTTGATATTTATGAAGAGCTTCTGCGGTACATTCTTCAAGCCGATAAACTTCCGTTTTTGTCGAAGATGCAGCAAATACTGCCTTGTCAAGCGCTTCGCTATGTTCTTTAGAAAGCAAGCGACAATCCATTTCTAAGGTATACAGGGCATGTTCTGTTTCTTCAAGATCTGACCACAATGAGAATAATTTCTTTTTTCTCGAATCTGTTTCGCCTTGCATGGTTTTTTTAATCTGAAAAATATTGGTTTTCATTTTGCAGTTATATTCGTGAGTTGAGATTTCTTCTTTAAGTGCTTTTCTTGCTGCAATCACCATGTTCTGAATATCGAGATATATGCTATATTCAGCTCCCGTGGAGAAGGTCAAAGCGTTGCACAAATCTGCATCATCTTCACAGTTAAATCCCTTTTCGATTAACTCAGCTGCGGATGTGCATTTATTTTTAGCCAAAAGACGAAGCCAAAAAATTCCGGCAAGATTAGGCATCCACTCAATTACTGTATGTGAAAGTGAAAGTGCTTCATCGAACCTTTTGCTTTCTACTAAAGATTCAACTTTAGAATATTCGGCTACTACATTCTCATGGATTTGAGGAATATCTACGTCGTCAAAACCCGTGGTATTGCCACAATGAAAGCACCTGTTTGCTTTATGAATGTATTTGCTGCATTTAGGACATTTTACAATTTTCATAATGAAGCACCACCTTTCTTAGATAATTCCTCAGCCAAAGAATCGACTTTTCCTTGCTTTTCAGCAACTCTTGTCAATTCGTTCATAATTTCAGTCATCTGAGTATTTGCTTTGTATGTAGTAGACACCAATGGTTTGTCTGCTGTTTTATTTCCAGAACAAGTGTTATTTACGTTTAGGGCTTTCTGTTTTACTTCTCCCGCCCATTTTACTCTTTGCTTGCGAGCTTCTTCGGAATTTACGGCATTTCTTTTGGCAGTTTCAGCGTCACTTTCTTCTTTGGCTTTATAGATTCCATAGAAGAAGCCAACTACAGCACCACCAATAACGCAGATAAGTAGTAGAGACCACATTCCAGACCAATCAAAAACCATTGGTTTGTCGCAGTCACAAGTCAATATCGCACAGCCTACGTTAAGTAACTCAACGAAGAAGCCTGCGATAAATAGACACACAGCACCGATAGCACCGAAAGCTGCACCTTTAAGTGTGTTTAATATTGTTTTACCCATTACAATCCTCCCTTTTTTGTTTTAGAATTATTTGCTGGTTCAAATAACACCCTATTAAAACTATCCATATGAGAACGGATATACATTGGCTAAATGAGATGCCATATATGAGCCCCCTTCTAATGTCACCTCGTAAAAACTCAAGCAAAAATCTACTGGAACTATATATAGCCAAATATCTCAGCAATAGTTTTTTTGATCTCCATTCCTCTCTTTTTAGCAAGGACAAGAGATAGATAAATAATAAAAACTCAAATAATGCTTCAACAAGTTGAACCGGAAAACGCAAATTTTCATCAACATGGTTTTCAATTGTTGTTATGTAGTTTACCGACAATACACCTTGATAAAGCTTTCCATAACAGCATCCGGATAAGAAACACCCAATTCTAGCGACTGCATGAAATAAAGGAATGCAGGCAGCTAATACATTTAATGCTTGCGTATCCAAATTACAGCGCTTTGATTTTAAGCATAGCGAATAGGTAATGATTAGGCCAAACAGTCCACCGTAAAACACTATTCCAGTATCAAGTAAGGCATCTAATGTTATTGGTTTGCCAATTCCGATGTTTCTATATATACCTGTAAGGAAACCAAATCCTTTTGCACCTAATGCCATTCCGCAAAGAGAGATAAACAATATCTTTGTACTTTGAGAAATATCATATTTTTTAGATGACATGAGCATAATATAAATGCAAGTTGTTAAAACCAAACCAGTAAATGCGCAGAAAAAATACGCAGGTATTTCAAATACACGAAAATTGACACTGTTAAATGTTATCAGGCTAACCACCCCCTATGTTCTTGAGTTTTAGCATTGATTACTCGATTTCTTTTCCTAAATATTCATTGGGATAGATATTGAGTGCTTCAAGCAATTTAGCTGTACTTTCTTTTGAACTATAGAAGAAAAGTAATGATAAATATGTACTCCAGGACATCCTTGTTTTTCCACATTCAATCTGGCTGTAAGTCTGTCTTGATATTCCGATGGCTCCTGCCAATTCTTCTTGTGTTATTTTTGCCTTTGCTCGTAATGTGCTTAATTCAGTTGTCAAATTTGAAATAAGTAGGGTTCTAGCATCTTCCGGTATATCATTCCATTTCCGATAAGTGTCCTTCACTAAATCACTCCTTTTCTACTTCCGTTCGTAGAGTGGATTACTCCATAAACGCCAAAAATATCTTTTTTCGTGCTTTTATCCTAATTTTACAAGTTGTCAGTCTACTTGTCAATGTGTCGGGATTGATGAAATTCTATTTTTGCTGATTTTATTGAGTATTTTATCTAACCCCCATGCCCGCACACTTGGCACCACCATAAATTAAACTATGCAGGATATAGGGTATTGAATTTGTTAATGCTGCCGTTTATATTTAGAATAACGGCAAAGATCGTGTTTATTTTGGGCCTGTAGCCCGCTATCTAAACTGATTTCAGGTACTCTCATTTGCACCAACACCTGTCCATCTATTCGAAGGATTTTCGTTAATGGCAGAAGGACTAAAGTAATCCACTCTACGAAATTTAAACTCATTTTCTAACGAAAATGAGTGTTTGTATTCCGCCTCAATTATACCCTTACACGGGTAATGCAATAGTACTATCCTAAAATCCCGTTGAATTATACACAGGTCATACGGTGACCTGGTATAACTCAATAATCTCCCGTTGACGTTTGGTCGGTGTTGTTACAAGCTTTTTACGTTTACCTTCAATGGATACTTGTTTTAGAGATTTCATTTCACTAAAGATTTCTTGAAGGTTATGATTGCGTGTCCATCCGTGTTCTTCCATAACATTTTTCAGATAGGTAGTCAGGACAAGCGCAATAAACTGGATAAATATACGTCCCTCCATGGTTGCGTTTGAGTGAATCCTCAAACGTTTCATATCCAGATCGTTTTTGAGATCGTCAAAACCTTTTTCGACAGCATCCTTTTGGCGATATGCCCGCAATGCCTCGGCAGCATCTTTGGTTTTATTGCTTATCATTACAAACCTGCCAATACTATTCTGTTTATGTTTGCTGATTGCCCCTTCATTATACTCTACCTTCCGTCCACGTTTCGGAAGGTCTTTGACAATGAAATAGTTGTTATAAAATGCCTGGTTTTCAGATTTCTCCTTACAGTTTACCAACTCGTCATAGCACTGGAGCAGCTTATGCGTAAATTTTTTGTGTTCCAATTCCGCCTTCAGACTATCATAATACGTATGGATATAACATCTGTGCCCATTCCACTTCGTACATTTTGTTACCGCGTAAAGGTCATCCTCACCAATACTGATAAAATTTTTATGGGAATCCATTCCTGTCCGGTTTTCCTCTACTGCGTTTGTAGCGATAGAAGCAGTAAATGGAATGCCAACGCTAAAACGATAATGGCTGTTATATAGCGCATTGATATTTGCCTCACTAAAAAACCCCTTATCCATGACCAGATGAACAGAACGTGATCCCAAAAGCTTTAAGTTGGCAAGACTTTCATCTATTGTAGATACATCTTTGATACTTCCTGAAAGTATCCTATAGTATATAGGCAGATGGGATTCTTCACTGGTCAACATCAGGAGGTTGACATGGGGAAGATCCTCACCATCCCGATTATATCCCCAGCGAATATAGTCAATAAACTCACTGTAGGACGAAATACTTGTTATATCAAGGGCAAAATACCCTTTATTGTGTTTGGCCGCAATCCATTTCCCGAAAAAATCCTGTTGCAGTGAAGAGGTGATACGACTTAGTAGTTCGCTGACACGCTGGTCTGCAAGTTTAGACTGGTATGGATGTTGGTTATAGGCAGACCATTGTTCTACATGGCAAAGCGCATTTCCTTCACTGGCAAGATAATAAGCACAGGTAAGGATACGCTCCCAATCTTCTGGAAAAGAGGAGCGTAAGATTTTGACAAGCCCTGTTTCGCGAGCAGCTTTATCAAGAAGCAACGCCGGCCCGATTGTAGACACGCGGCAATGTTCTGTTTGTGGATCCGCTTTGTTAGTGGCAACAGATTTTTTTCTGGTTGGAATGATTACATTTGTTTCAGGATGCAGCTTGCCAACACATTTACGATGGTGCTTTGTTTTTTGCTCCGTTTTATCCCAATAAGATTCATTCTCGTATACATAAGTGGTTCCGTTGGGGTTTTTAACATAAACATATGATGCCATACTACAATCCTCTTTCCTGTGTATAATATATAATTATATTATATAATTTATACACAGATTTGTAAATAGAAAAAAGTAAAAAACATCAGTATTTATGCGGGTTCTCAACACTTTTATACTAGATTATGTGTATAATTTATCGGGAGTTTAGGTACTATTGTTTATTTGCAAAGTCAACCCGTATACGGGTATAAACAGTCTTATTCCTTGATAATATACTATTAACCCGACTGCGGGTAATACTAACAATAGGGAATAAATGATATGGAATACTCAGACTTGTATGTAATGCGAATAAAATCTCTCTGTAAACAACGTGGTATTAGTATAAATAAACTATCGAATATGAGCGGTATAAAACAATCTACTTTAGACAATATCGTTAGAGGACAGACACATAATCCAAAATCAAAAACTCTCCATAAAATTGCAATTGCTTTTAATATGACTTTATCAGAATTTCTTGATTATCCAGAACTGAATGAGTATTGTTTTGAAGATGATAGCGATGAATAACTCTTCTTATCCAATCGCTATCATCTATTTTTAACTTTATCCAATCATGCTTTAGCAAGCTCAACCCCTTTCTCTTTGCTATCTTTTCCCTTCTGTTTCACAATAATTTCCTTATTGATTTTCAACCGCTCATGGATAGACTTTCTCTCCGTTTGCACAGTTTTCGACTTTTCATTTTTAACAGCTGCTATTGTCTTTCCTGCATCCATTTCTGATTTTGATGCCGTAGTCGGTTCTACCGATCTCTCTGGTGCCTTCTCTTCCAAACTGCAGAAACTCTGCAAATATGGCAGCACATGCTCCTGCATATCCGTAAGATCTGCCATATATGCCTGAAAGGATTCTTCACCCTTACCCTTTTGGTAATTCAGCCAGCTTTCATCATGCAGCTTCATTTCATTCTGGTTCTTCAACTGGCTCACAATACCGCCGTTTCCATCTCCGATATTGATTTTTCCTTTTAGTTCCTGCATCTGGTTATGATCCGGATAATAAATCGTAAAATACATCTGAACTGTTTTCTCCGGCATTCCTGTCTTAGGGTCCGCTTTTGAAGACAGCTCTTCATCCATTTTGGCTGTAGATTCATCTAGACTTCCCAGCTTCTGAAAACCGGAAATGTTCATTTCCTTATCCTCACAGAAATTGATACGAACAACCGGTACTACTGTTTCTGGTATTTCCAGTTGATAGGCTTTCAGTTTCTCCAGAAGTTCTTCTGCCCGTGAAGATTCTCCACATTCCTCATCTACAATATCTTTCAAGAACGGAATGTACTTATGGGCATAGCCACATCTTAATTCCAATGCGACAGTTTCCACCATATCTTCCTCCGGGCTAAAATTGTCGTGATAATCATAAAAGTCAAAATCTTCCGCTAATTGATCCAGTGCCGCCGCCAGTTCATCCGCAGTCATTTTCTCCGGATAATAATGGACATTCAATTCTTTCGGGGGATAATACCGAAAATTCGGAAACGCCTCTACAATCTTTTCCAGTGCTTCATGTACCATTGGAAGTGCTGCCAGAAATACCACATCATCCAGGTTGGCTCCCCGGATCGATTTCCTGCTAACCAGAGATACCTCCGCCTCATCATAAAAAGTATCATTCGGGTCACGGTAGATAATTCCCATGCCGTTTCCATAATAACTTAATGTTGGGTCATCAATGATTTCCCGGTATTTTGCAACTATTTCATCCAGATTAGTACTCTTATATATTTTCCCAAGGCTATGGTATTCATCACATTCTGCAGCATAGTATTCCAGATAAGGCTCTTTCTTCGGAGGCATATTGTTCAGGACGTTATCGATCATATTGTAATTTGCCTCCTCCAGCTCTTCTACTTTCGCCAATGGCTTGTACTCCCCTCTGGCTTTCATCTGCTCCGTTTTTTCATCCAGATACCGTTCGGATTTTTCAAGAAAATCTTCTAACGTACCAGTTTTGTCCGGTCTGATCGGATTCATATCCACTTTCATATTTCCGACCTTATACCCAGCTTCATTCAACACGGAAAATAAATCATCCTCACGGACAGTTCCCTCATAAGCAATTACCACATCCAAATCCGAATCCTCATGATATAGCCCATCCCTTGTTCGGCTTCCATACACACGCACAGCCTGTATCCTGGCATCCAAGTCATTTTCAATAATCTCTGCCTGTGCAATCGCCCATACGGTCTCTTCGATTTCTGACCGGCACATTCCATTTAATCCGGCTTCCGCTTCCGTATGATCCGAAATGACCAGCACCCGCTTTCTCTGGCTTCTTGCTTCCTGAAGAATCTCTGCCTCTATTTCTTCCGCTTTTTCCTGAAGTTCATCATAATCTACCGGTATCCGTTCTAACTGATCCAGTCCTTCATCCTCTAAAATATCCTGAATAGCCTCTCCTATAGAAATATCCGGATTCTCCAAAATGCCTCCATCCATGAGTTTATACTCCTTATCATAAAAGGAATAATCATAACCCTCTGTTGCCACCTGAATAGCAAAGTATTGTTCCCCAATCCGGTAAGCCACTTCCTTCTGGTTCAGTTCCGGCTCCAATTGCAGGAAATCCGGCAATTCACGGAAACTGATACTGTCTACAAAATATGCTTTTACATTTCCATTTTCATTGAGGACTACAATATCGCTTACCGATAAGGAATGCCCGGTATAATCCGCCGGATGGGCAATATTGAACTTTTCATACAGAGAATCCAACGTATCGCCATAAAGCATTTTATCGGAATAGATTAGCTCATAGTCCTCTTTTTTCACCTGATACCCATGCCTTTCAATAAAATTCAGGTCCATAAATTCATATTCTCTGCCGGGGCTGCCGTCTGTAATCTGGTATATTCCATATCTATTTTCTGTCCCTAGAAGAAGGTTCGCCTCTTTCAGTGACTTTATCTGTGGATACTCCTGCATCCGTTTTTCCAACGTCCTGATCCGTTCCACATCCTCTCTCTCCATCTGGTAATGCTCCGGCCCTCTTTCAATCTCCATTCGTTCCCGCACCGCAATCGGTCTTGGATAAGTGGTAATCAGATATACGGTCTCACCCGCATCGAACATCCTTAATGCTTCGTCTCTATCAAGATCTGTCATTGGGAGCTGATATAATCCAGCTTCCTTAAAATCTATTTCGTCCTCCTGCTCCTGCATACGCTGCCATGCCTCTTTTTCAATTCCATAAAGGCCTTCATGTTCCAGTATCATCTCTCTGCTGGCATAGTCCCCATGGGAGCCATCTGACTGCAGGCAGTATACCTTTTCCCCGACACGATGAAGCTCCAGTGCCATCTCCTGATGAAGAGGAAACATATCATCTGCGGTATAGCCATATCCCTTTAGCTCTGCCATTCCTACGGAATGATCCGGGAATCCGTCAATTTCCTCTTTGGCATCCCCCAGGATTTCATCCACCTTCTCTAAATCCGAGGAACGGACTGCGTCTGCCAGGTCTCTGACTATTTTCCTGATATGATAATCATCTCCGGTCATAGCAGCATACTCCAAAATCTGTTCCTTCTGTTCCTCTGTAAGCACAATGTTTTCCCGCTGTTCTGCCCGTTCCATCTGTCTCTGGGCATAATCCCGAATTTCTTTTTCTGCCATTGTCATAATCCTGTTCATTGCCATATGCATTTCCTCCTATGCTTTAATATAACTTCTCGGAATCTTCAGCCCTTATTTCATGGGGCTTTCAGAACCTATTTTTCAAAAATCACCCACTTTTTTCTCTAAAACACTTGACAAATCAGTCAAAAAATGCGGCGCTTCGCGCCCCTTG
>Ga0209694_1000926_pt1 | contig 37606 bp, 38 predicted proteins | sample GluameincwithD2O_FD_187499 | JGI IMG/M metagenome (GOLD analysis project Ga0209694, IMG submission 187499) | Mouse cecum microbial communities from Vienna, Austria - Glucosamine amended microcosms incubated with D2O (SPAdes) (version 2) | ecosystem: Host-associated > Mammals > Digestive system >... | reverse complement strand
CAAGACGAGATCTCCCATTCTGAAAGAGAAGTAAGACCCCTTGAAGACTACGAGGTGGATAGACCAGGGATGGAAGTGCAGAGATGCATGGAGTTGACTGGCACTAATCGGTCGAGGACTTGATCTAAAGAAAGAAGCCCGCAGCTTTGCGGAAAGACAGGAAACGAAAGACATATCGTGTACGGTTTTCAGAGAGTGACCAAAAGACAGGATTCCAGCAGTCGCCAGTGGCGGCTTTTTTTCGTTCATTTAATATCTGCGGCGTAAGGTAAGCGTAAGCGTTAACCCTGCCGGATCTGGAAACGGAGATAATGGTTCACGACAGGCAGATTTGGACCTGGCTGTGGAGTTCTTCGGCTTCCAGCGTGAATTGTAGAAGACCTGGCGATTGATTCCTTTCTGTCTGCAGTATTCAACGGCAGATAATCCTGAAGAATCGAAATCTGTGAATATGGTCTACCATCTCTCTTTGGTGGAATCAGTCATAACAAAAGGCCTCCTTTGTTCATATAGATTTTGAACAATCTGAGGCTTCTTAACCAGATGGCCTTGATTTGACGCTTACTCCGTGGCTCCTCTTGAAACCACAAGACCTGCTGCATGAAATCTCCTGTATGTCATCGGCAGGAATGCGTGGACTCTCTTTATAAATCAAAGTTTTGGTACCATTGATTCAGGTACAGGAGAGAAATATGACAGATAAGCAAATTCAGAAACTGGGCTGGATCGCATCCGGCATGTCCATACTGATGTATGTTTCCTACATTGCACAGATCATCAACAATCTTCAGGGGCACAAAGGAAGCTGGGTGCAGCCGGCTGTAGCCACCGTGAACTGCACTCTGTGGACCATCTATGCCTTGAAGAGTACGCCGAAGCAGAAGGCAATTGCTGCAGCAAACATCCCCGGCATATTTCTGGCGGCTGCCACCATGATCACCAGTTTCTGAAAAGCTGTAACTGCAGAGCGAACGTCTACCAGCATCTGAAAGCAGATCCACTTCCGGTTGCAATAACCGGTTTTTTTTCGTTGTAGCAGTCCTGCATCAGATGATGCGGAAAAACGCTGACAGACTGCTCCTGAGTGACACGGAAACGATTCTTTCACAAATTTCATCAAAAACCGGGCCTTTTGGCGAATATACAAACAGGGGGTATCAGATTATGAAAAAACTGATCATGAGTACCACAATGCTGTTTTTCTTCCTCGCAAGCTGGTTTGGACGCTATACACCGGTCCAACTGGATATGTCCAGACCGGATACGATCCAGGCGGAGATCAAGGGAGAAGTCATACGTCCCGGTGTCTATCAGATTCCCTGGAACGCAACGGTCCAGACACTGGCCGAAACTGCCGGAGGCTTTACGGATACAGCGGATCTGGATGCCGTGAATCTTTCTGCCGTGGTCAAAGACAGAGAAGTGGTCTCCATACGCACTGTCCCACAGACTCAGGAGACCACAGTGTCTTTGTCTTCAGCAACTCTGGAAGAGCTGACTAAACTGCCTGGAGTAGGGCCGGCCATTGCGCAGCGAATCCTGGAGTACAGGGACACAGAAGGATTTGCTTCTCTGGAGGATTTGATGAATGTCAAGGGCATCGGGGAGAAGACATTTGAGAAACTCAGTCCCTACATCTGTCTGTAAGCACCGCCGGGACATGTCATGGCCGTTACACTGTTCTTTCTGACAATCGGCATCTGGATCAGCTGCGTGCTGTCGGATCCCTGGCTGGTAACCGGATTTGCGGGACTCTGGGGTCTGGTTCTCTGGATCCGCATGAAAAAACCGGCTGTATGCATTTTCTGGGGAGTGCTTTCGTTGACAATCGTCGCCGGCATCTTATGGAATCAGGCTTTTCCTGAACCTGATCCCCGGCCTGGTCTGTACCAGGTATATGAAGTCAGGGCAGGATATGTCCTTGCCGCAAACGGCAGCAGCAGGATACTGTACCAGGATCAGGAGGCGAATATACATGATGAACTGTATATCGAAAACCTGGAACCTCTGACGGGCTTGAAAAACCTGCATCTGTTTGATTTCGCAGACTCTATGGCAGCGAAGGGTGTTCGCTGGCGGGGGACCGGATACATTCGGACTGCCTCTGATTCCCTGCAGGGAAGACTCATGCGGTATGTCCGAAACTCACCTGCAAAAATGGCTGCATTTTACGGGATTCGGGAGAAAGACAGTTTGCTGGTGAAAGCCGGGTTGCCGGTGCTCGCCTTTCTCATGGTGTTCGAAAATCTCCTCAGGCGGAGGATGAAACCGAATGTAGTGCATTTTTGCCTTCTTCCCCCAGCCATTTTGTGGGGATGGCTGTTTCTTTGGCCTGCAGCCCTCATGCGCTGGGTCCTGTTCCGGCTGATTCGGCTGTCCGGCCTGCAGCCTCTTGCTGCATGGTCTCTATCCGTTCTCCTGTTTCTGATCCTGCAGCCGGAAAAAGCCGCTTCCTTCTCCCTTGTATTTCCCGCACTGCTGCAGCTGTGTTCCATCACACGGCGCAGATCCTGCACCCGGTACCTGATGGCTCTTCTCCAGATCCTCTATTTCGGGTCTCTGTCCTGTACTCTGTTCGGCGGGTACAGCCTTCTGAGGCTGCTGTCTGCCGCGTCTTTTGCTCTGGCGTTTTTCGACCTCTCTCTGGAGATTGAATGGATGCTTCCGGAAATCCCGATCCCTGCTGCACCGGTCTTACTGGTTGTGGCAGCCATTCTGCTCCTGCGGTATATAATCATGCAGAAACATCCCCAGCTGCTGCTTTGCTCCTTGCTGATCATGCCTGTCAGTCCATATCTGGACCCGTTTTTTCACGTGTATATGCTGGATATCGGGCAGGGAGACTGCACGCTGGTCGTGGAGCCTTTCTGCCGGAGCGCTGTCATGATCGATGCCGCAGGCAATCTGTACCGGGACAATGCTGAATCCGTGATCCTGCCGTTTCTCGAAGATGCAGGGATCCGGAAGCTGGATGCCCTGATTGTCAGTCATGAAGATTTCGATCATGCCGGTGCTGTCGAAGCTGTACAGGACGGCATCAGTGTTCATACCGTGATCCGCGACCCCACACAGCCTGTTCCGGTGAAGTACCCTATGCTGAATCTTCTCCCTGACCGCACTTCGCCGGATGAAAACGAGGGAAGTCTGCTGACGTATTTTTCCTATGATGGTCATGGGTATTTCTGGCCCGGTGATGCAGGAATCCTGACAGAAAAACTGCTGATGGACACGTTTGCCGATTTGCCGGTCACGGTACTGAAAGCCGGTCATCACGGATCGGCCTCTGCAAGCTGTCCGGCGTTTCTGGAATGGCTCAGTCCGGATCTGGTTCTTCTCTCCGCAGGAAGGAACAACCGGTACGGACACCCTTCACCGGAAGTCATCACCAGTCTGCAGTCCATGAACACAGCCAGATTCTGTACCGCAGAAAGCGGCATGATTCACCTTGCTTCCTGGCATGGCTTCCTGTTTCTGGAAACCGCAGAAGGACAGGTGTCCTGCCTGAGCACCCCTGCAGGCCGATGAACACGTTACTGCCCGGACTTTCCTGCCGGACTGTTTCACATCTGCAGCCTGCATTGGCTGTCAGGCGGCAGTTTCTGCAGTGTGGAACTCTCTGTTATAATCAGGGCATGATTTATCTGCTGTATGGGACAGATGAAAGCCGGATCCGACAGAAGAAACGGCAGCTGAAGGAAAATTACCCCGAAACCGATTCTGTGGTCGTTGACTGCCTGCAGCCGGGCGCAGCAGCCAGACTGGAACAGGCGCTCGATACTGCGGATCTTTTCGCAAGCCGCAAACTGATTTTTGCAGACAATGCGACATTTCTCTGCGCCAAAAACACATCACAGGTCCAGCCGGAAGTAGTGACAAAAAGGCTGGAGACCGACGATGTCCTGGTTCTCAGTGTCAAAACGGAGAAACTGGACAAACGGAAGAAAGCGGTGAAGATGCTGGAACAGGCAGCCCAGGTCATCCCGTGTCTGCCTCTGGATGGACCAGCCCAGAAAGCCTACGTACAGGAACTGATGAAAGAGAAACAGCTGGAACTGGATCCGGATTCCTTCAACTGGTTCTGTTCGCATGCCGGCTGCGATCCCGTCATTCTGGAATCGGAGATTGAAAAGCTGTCTGTGTTTGACAGGCACCCTTCACTGGAGGACGTGAAGGCCCTGACTACGGTGGAACCGGTAAGCAATGTCTTCATCATGACGGATGCGCTGTTCGACAAAAACGGACTGCGCCTTCTGGCAGCCTACCGCAACTTCCGGGACCAGAATATGGAGCCTTTGGCTGTGGTCATGCTGCTGGCGGGGCAGATCCGGTTTCTGTTTCAGGTGCGTGTGCTGATGGATCAGGGAAAGGGGAAACAGGAAATCGCGAAGACACTGTCCGCCCATCCCTACCGGACGCAGATTGCCATGGGCAATGCGCGGCGGTTTGACTCACTGCGTCTGATGGACCTTCTGGAACAGATGGCGCATCTGGAGCAGGGAATGAAGAAAGGACAGCTGGACAAAGACCAGGGATTCGAGATGTTCTGCCTGGATCTGATGCAGGAATCGTGAAAGATGAAAAGCCGTACGGTATCAGAAGGGGATCTGGACCGTACGGCTTTTGCATATTCCGGACATCTGAGAAGTCTGGTATCCGATAAAGAAAAAAAGAGCCATGCTCTTTTTCTTTTATATTCTGTTTCTGTCTTACGCTTCGATAGCGTTGATTGCCTTGGCAAGACGGGCTTTCTGACGGCTGGAATAGTTCTTGTGCTTGAAGCCTTTGGAAACGGCCTTGTCCAGCTTGGACTCGCACTCTGCATACGCCTTGAGCGCTGCTTCCTTATCCTTTGCGTCAACAGCAGCCAGAACTTTTTTGATCGAAGTCTTCAGAGCGGATTTCTGGGATACGATCAGCTTGTGCGCCTTGTTGTTTGTCTTTACGCGCTTTTTCTGGGATTTGATCTGCGGCATCGTTCTACACCTCCTGACGTAACAGCATTCGCATTATAGCAAAACGGCTATCCCAATTGCAAGCTGATTCCGGTATAATAAAAGACCGAATGGAGTGAAGAACATGAACGAAAATCTCAGGGATAAACGCGTCATTTTCATGGGGACCCCGCAGATCGCTGCCGATGTGCTGCAGGCCCTGCTGGATGTAAACGCCAATGTGGTCCTGGCAGTGACACAGCCCGACCGGATTACCGGCCGCAAACGGGTGCTGACCCCCACTCCCGTCAAGCTTCTGGCCCAGGAGCACGGAATTCCCGTGTTCCAGCCCGTAAAGATACGAACTGATTATGACCCGGTCCTGGAAGCCAGGCCGGACCTGATCGTCACCTGCGCCTATGGACAGCTGGTCCCGGATGCAGTCCTCGATGCAGCGCTCTGCGTGAACCTGCACGGATCGATCCTGCCCAGATACAGAGGAGGGGCCCCGATCCAGCGTGCCCTCTGGAATCGGGATGATGAAACAGGCATGACACTCATGAAGATGGCCAGCCGCATGGATGCCGGTGACATCATCAAAATCAGCCGAATCCCCATTACAGAGGAAGACGACAGCGGCACACTGTTCGAAAAGCTTGGACAGACAGCAGGACACCTGATTCAGGACCAGCTGGAGACACTGCTGAAGGGCGAAGCCCGCTTTACTCCCCAGAACGAAGCAGAAGCGACGTATGCACCGGTGATCACCGGGGATGAAGAAAAGCTGGATCTCACGCAGGACGACGAAACAATGCTTGGACAGATCCGGGCACTGGCTCCGCATCCCGGAGGATATGTGATTGCTGCGGGGAAAAAGCTGAAACTGCTGAAAGCCAGCCTGGAACCGGGAGCGCAGTCAGAGCTGCATACCTTTGTGAAGCTGGGAAAAGCCGGGCTGGGCCTGCAGCTGAAAAACCATGTGCTGGTGCTGGAACAGGTGCAGTTCCAGGGCAAGCCGGTCATGGATATCAAGTCGTTCATGAACGGCCAGGGACGCAGTCTCCCGGGCACGATTGCCGCTCAGGCTGCCTGAAGCAGCAGGAGAACAGACTGCTTGGAATGAGGAATCACTGAATGGATCAGAAAAATATACGCAACTTTTCCATCATCGCCCATATCGACCACGGCAAGTCCACTCTGGCGGACCGGATCCTGGAAATGACGGATACCGTGGAGAAGCGGGAGATGAAAGATCAGATTCTGGACTCCATGGACCTGGAGCGGGAACGGGGGATCACCATCAAGCTGAATGCCGTCCAGCTGGTCTATCACGCAAAGGACGGACAGGACTACCTGTTCCATCTGATCGACACCCCGGGCCATGTGGACTTCACCTATGAAGTATCCCGGTCCCTGGCCGCCTGCGACGGAGCGGTGCTGGTGGTGGATGCAGCCCAGGGTGTGCAGGCACAGACTCTGGCCAACGTCTACCTGGCGCTGGACAACGACCTGGAGATCCTGCCGGTTCTCAACAAGATCGATCTTCCCAGTGCCCAGCCGGATGTGGTGAAGCAGGAAATTGAGGACCTGATCGGTCTGGACTGCAGTGATGCAGTGGAAATCAGCGCCAAGTCCGGACTCAATGTGGATCAGGTGCTGGAGGAAATTGTGAAGCGGCTTCCGGCACCGAAAGGCAACCGAAACAAGCCTCTGCAGGCTCTGGTGTTTGATTCTTTGTATGATCCCTACCGCGGGGTCATTGCCTTTGTATCCATCAAGAACGGAACTGTGAAAAAAGGAGACAGGATCCGGTTCATGGCCACCGGTGCGGAATATGAAGTCACGGAAGTCGGCGTTCGGACCCCCAAGGAAGTGGTGGAGGAACAGCTGAACACCGGTGATGTCGGCTGGATCAGCGCTGCAATCAAGAACATTGAAGATGTGCGGGTTGGCGATACCATCACCAAAGCAGATGAACCGGCTGACCAGCCTCTGGAGGGTTACAAGGAAATGCAGCCGATGGTATACGCCGGTCTGTATCCTGTGGACAACGCACGCTACGAAGACCTGAAGGATGCGCTGGCCAAGCTGAAACTCAATGATGCCAGTCTGCAGTTCGAGCCCGAAACCTCCCAGGCACTGGGGTTCGGCTTCCGCTGCGGCTTTCTCGGCCTGCTGCACATGGATGTGATCGAGGAACGTCTGGAGAGGGAATACAACCTGAACCTGATTGCCACCTCACCCTCGGTTATTTATAAGGTTTATCGCACCGATGGGACTGTGGAAGACGTGGACAACCCCGCGGCTCTGCCCCCTGCACAGAACATTGACCACATCGAGGAACCCTATGTCAGGGCCGAAATCATGGTTCCGAAGGAATACGTCGGAGCCATCATGGATCTCTGTCAGAAGAAGCGGGGAGAGTACATTGACATGCAGGTGCTGGATGACGTCCGGATGAACCTCGTGTATGAAATGCCCCTGTCAGAAATCATCTTCGATTTCTTCGACAAGATGAAGTCCTCCACCAAGGGCTATGCTTCCTTTGACTACAGCTTTTCCAGATACAAGAGAAGCAACCTGGTGAAGATGGATATTCTGCTCAACGGTCAGGTGATCGATGCGCTGTCCATCATTGTCCACAAAGACTTTGCGTACAACCGCGGAAATGCCATGACCATCAAGCTCAAGGAGCTGATTCCGAAGCAGCAGTTCGAGATTCCTGTCCAGGCTGCCATTGGCGGGAAAGTCATTGCCCGGACCAACATCAAGGCGCTGCGAAAGAACGTCCTTGCCAAGTGCTATGGCGGTGATATTTCCCGGAAGAAGAAGCTGCTGGAGAAGCAGAAGGAAGGCAAGAAGCGCATGAAGATGGTGGGATCGGTGGAAATCCCGCAGGAAGCGTTCATGGCTGTCCTGTCCATGGACGACGAAGGCTGATGTCGATGACCCATCGGGTCAGGACATGAAGTCTGTATCAAGGCCGCCGGCATCAACGGCGGTTTTTTCAAAGGCACAGAAAAGAAAGGAAGGTGACAGGAATGGAACAGGAAGCGGAAGTTACTCGGAGCCCCGTCAGGAGTGCCTATGTACATATACCATTCTGTCATGGGATCTGCAGCTACTGCGCGTTTTACCGCCGGATCAGCCAGGACCACACCGGCTGGCTGAAGCAGATCTGTGATCAGATTCGGAAAGCGGACATCCGGGAACTGGACACGCTCTATTTCGGCGGGGGAACACCTTCGATTCTGACAGAGGAAGAATTCGACAGGATCAGGTTCCTGTTTCCGGATCAGATTCATGAGTTCACAATGGAATGCAACCCGGAAGACATAACTCCTGAAAAAGCAGCCTTCTGGAAATCCCGGAGCGTGAACCGGATTTCCATGGGAGTGCAGACGTTTGATGACCGGCTTCTGAAATCAATTGGCCGAAGGCATGCGGCTCAAAAAGCCAGGGAGGCGGTGGAAATTCTTCGCAGGGCAGGACTCGAGAATCTTTCCATCGACCTGATCTTCGGGCTCCCGGGACAGACACTGAAGGATGTAGAGAGAGATGTCATGGAGTTTCTGCAGATGGACCTGCCGCATCTGTCCATATACAGCCTGCAGATCGAACCCGACAGTGTCTTCGGAAAGCAGGGGGTTCACCCCTGTGACGAGGATCTGGAAGCGGATATGTTTGAGTGGATTGTGCGGACGCTGAAGGAAGCGGGGTATGAGCATTACGAGATTTCCAGCTTTGCGAAACCGGGCAGGTATTCCCGACACAACCTGGCGTACTGGCAGGACCGGGATTTCTTCGGCTTCGGACCCGGTGCCTCCGGCCGGGAACAGGGACAGCGATACCACATCGACTCCAGGGGACAGAGAATTCCAGAGGAAACGGATGGGCCCTTTGAGGCGCTGATGATGGGCCTGCGGACGCAGTTTGGGGTGAATCTGTCTTCATTCCGGGAAAAATACGGATGGGATCCCGGCAGGCGGTATGCTGATGTGATAAAACGCTACGCCCCTCATTTCTGCGAACAGGACGGCCGGCTGTTTCTGGATGAAGACGGAAGGGAGATCCTGAACACAATCCTGGTGGATATGCTGCCGGAGGAGTCCTGCGAATGATAGAAATCCGGAGGGCAACTGCGGATATGGCCTGGGATGAGCACAGGGTTTTGCAGAAGCCGGAGACGGATACAGCTCCAGTCTATGAATTGTCAGCTCTGGAAGCTTCTCATACTGCAGCTAGTAAAGCAAATGCAGAGGATACAGAGCCATGGATCACATGAAACGGATACAGAAAGATGACGAGAACCTCACCTGCAGGACTATGGAGGGAAAGATACAGAGAAGGGTGTAATGATTCTGTAAAGACAGTGAGTCATACTGGAGCCAGAAAAAAGTGCAACGAAGCACTCAAGGTGACTTATGAAGAGTGTTTCTATGACATGATAGGCTACCAGGCTCAGTGAAGAGCTGATAAGGCATAAATAACACCAGTAATGATGCGATACCTGAATCAGGAAGAGAGGCTCCCTATGTTCAGGAAATTGCTGTTCAAAGACCTGACCTTTACTGATATCCACACCCTGTACTCAGATCCCCGTGAAGCAGAACGCTTCTTCTTCGATCTGAAGTGGAAGGACGGATTCGTATGTTCAAAATGTGGTCATACCCACTGTATGACTGTCATCCGGAAAAATGGCTCTCTCAGAACTGTCTATCAGTGCTCTCACTGTGGTTACCAGGAATCCGTTATTGCCGGAACCGCTCTGGAAGGTACTAAAGCACCGCTGCTTTCATGGATCCTCGTGATGTTTGTCTTTGTGATTTCCAAAACCGGGACTTCTGCAAAGTACATCAGCGATCTCACGGGCGTCAGTTATCACACCACGAAGTTCATGCTCCGAAAGATCAGGCAGGCTCAGAAACAGGATAATGAAACTCATGCAGCCACCGATTGCGATGCGATCGGGCTGGATGTCTTTTCCTATTGTGGAAAGAAACACGAAAATGGTGGAAAGAAACACGGAAAGCGGGGCTGGGGAGCAGAAGGCAAAGGCAATGTAGCTGCTGCAGTGATCAGGCAGTATGTCTGGGAAGATACAAATGGTGACGAGGAAGTCTTTGAGGCTGCAGATGCCGCCAAATTCAAAATAGCAGGCAGCGAGAACAAAACAGAGCTGAAGAAGTTTCTGGAAAAGGCTGTTCCCGGCGACTGTGCAGTGCACTGTGACCGGAGTTCAGCCAGCCCGGCACTGGATATCGCCGGTAAGCTGGTGGATGCTCAAAAATCCGAAGTTGATACAGACCGCCTGTCATCTCCGGATCACGTCATTTCCAGTTTCAGGAGCAAGGTCCAGGGGACCACGCATGGTATCACTCTGCAGTTTCCGGAGAACGAACTGGCTGATTTCGAATGGAAACTGAGTAGACGGAAGTGGAAGAAGAGCATCCTTGCATCCCTGGGAAGAACCCTGATCAAGGGTACTCACCAGACACGTGAGAGACTGATCAGCCATTTTAAAGGGATCCAGAAACAACTGGCCACTGCTTAAGTCCACTGAATTTCGTAGCCTGTCATGTTCCCGTAAGAAGAACATCCTACCGTCAGATATTTCAAACCTTGTCAGAAGGAGAAAGAAGATTGCCAGGCAAAGGTGATCTTCTTTTCATTACAGCTTCAGGGAAACTGCCGGGACCAGAAAAAATGAACAGAGCTCAGAGAGAATGATCCTTGACTGTCCTGCAGAGTCACAGGGACCTGAATTCTGTCTTAGGGAAATCATACGCAGATATTCTTCATCTGCGAACAGTATAGTGCGGCAGAGCAGAACCCTTTGAAAAACAGACGTGAACGAGGATCTGACAACAAACGTCTGGCGCTGCCGCCGGAAGCTCTCCAAATGTATATGGTCCAGACTGATGACAGCCGCAACAGGTGGGAAGTGGAGAGGAACTGTGGTTTTCTCATACAACGCTACGAAAGCAGTTCCGGGAGACAGAAATCCAGAATAGTGTTCCAGGTGTAACGAGCTGATCCATTCAGGGAAGAATCCGATGCTTTGCAGCCGTGCTGATCTCTAAGCTCTGTACAGACTGCGGTCCTGTGATGCACGGACCTGCAGAATTGCAGCCGCACTCCTGCGAAGTCTATACTTTGGCAGAGAAGAGGGCGAAAAGAATGGAGCTGGCGTCATGAGCAAATATAACCCGCTGTGGAGCCGGGTCGGCAAGTCAAAGGAAGTCAGTTTGCAGCTGTCATTTGAAGAAATCGAAGAAGTTCTGGGATTTCCCGTTGATCATTCGTTTCTGAAGTATAAGAAAGAACTGTCCGCATACGGCTGGTCCGTGCAGAATATTTCCATGAAGCAAAAAACAGTCCTGTTTCACCGGCAGAAGGGATGATACTTGAAGTTCACCCACTGGAATACAGGCTCTGTCATTCACAAAACAAGAGTCATACAAAACTGTACAGCTCTCAGGATACCAACAGTAAGAACTGCAGGTATTCAGTCTGAAAAGATAAGAAGACGGTTGACCACATCCACAGATTCAGTCTGTTGCTGAAGGATTATAAAAACGGTACAGCCTGTAAATTCAGTTATGCAGAATGCGAATGTCTGTTCCATATCCTTTCTTTTGAGCCCCGGTGCCCGTCATCGGCATTCTGTTTCTTGACAGAAGATTCCGGATACGGGATAATAAACAGGATTTTGGGCTGAGATGCAGGACACTCCGACCTGTTTCACGGACCAGAAGGACAATATATAAGGAGGAACGCAATATGCTGCTGAAAGCTGAAAAGCAGGCAATCATGAAAGAGTATGCTCGTCACGAAGGTGACACCGGTTCGCCGGAAGTGCAGATTGCCGTACTGACTGAAGAAATCAACCGTCTGACCGATCACTTCAAGGATCACAAGCACGACTACCACTCCATGCGTGGTCTGTACAAGAAGGTTGGCCGCCGGAAACACCTGCTGGCTTACCTGAAGAAGGAAGATCTGGATCGTTACAAGACTCTGATCGCCCGTCTGGGTCTGCGTAAGTAAGACAAAAAAAAACCGCTTCGGCGGTTTTTTTAGATTCCGTAAAAACAGAGGCTTGCACTGTGTTCGCAGACAACTGCAGCCATCATCGGCATGGAACTGAAAAACTGCGGAACCTTCCGTCTCACAGCGCAACGGTTTCGCAGTTTTCTGCTGCACACTCAGGGAATTCTGTGCCCTGCTGCTTTGTACAGCTCGTACCACTCTTTCCGGGTGAGGTCCACCTTGCGAGCTTTAGCCATATCCAGGATCCGGTCCATCCTGCTGGAACCAGTAACGACCTGCATACCGGCAGGATGGCGCAGGATCCAGGCAGCGGCAATGGCCGATTTCGAGACATTGTATTTGTCCGCCAGTTTCTGCAGTGTTTTGTTGAGTTCTGCAAATTCGGGGTTGTCCAGGAAGGTTCCTTCCCAGTCACCGTACTGCAGGGGGCTCCAGGTCTGGATCGTGATGCCCATCTGCCGCATCTGCTCCAGCACGTGACCAGTTCGGTCCAGGGCTCCTTGTGTCGGCATGTTGGCTTCCAGTCCCTGAGAAATCATCCAGGCGTTGGGGATGGACAGCTGGAGCTGGTTGACAAGCAGCGGCTGCTTCACCTCGGTCTGCAGCAGGCGGATCTGTTCCGGCGTAAAGTTGGAAACACCGAAATGACGGACTTTGCCGGATTTCTGCAGCTGGTCAAACGCTTCAGCGATTTCCTTCGCTTCCATCAGCGCATCCGGCCGGTGCAGGATCAGCATGTCCAGGTACGGGGTCTGCAGCCTGTTCAGGATTCCGTCCACTGAGTCCAGGATATAGTCTTTTGACAGGTCATACCATCCATCCCGGATCCCGCACTTGGACTGGATGATCAGGTCCTCGCGGGGTGTGTTCGCCAGCTGCATTGCCTCTCCGAACAGTTCTTCGCATTTTCCATGGCCATAGATGTCTGCATGGTCGTAAAACCTGATCCCTCTGTCAGCCAGGTCATCGATCATGTTTGCCAGTTCCTGTGGTGTCCTGCTGTCCATGCGCATGCAGCCGACAATGATCTGGCCGGCTTCCGGTAAAGTATTCCTGAGTAGAATGTTTTGCATAGTGCTCCTTTCAGCATCCGCACAAACGGGATCTGACCAATTTCCAGATTCAAGCGAAATGCCTATAACAAATATGGTAAGATGGAACCGCTTAGAATGTAAATAAAGATGAGGTAAGAAGTATGGCGAAACAGGAATTCCGGTTTGAATTCGAGGGAAGACCTCTGATTGTGGAAACCGGAGAAATTGCCAAACAGGCGGATGGCGCAGTGCTGGTCCGCTATGGCGATACCGTGACACTGTCCACGGCGGTTGCCAGCAAACAGGCAAAGGAAGGAATCGATTTTTTTCCGCTGACTGTGCAGTATGAAGAAAAACTCTACTCTGCAGGGAAAATTCCCGGCGGATTTCTGAGAAGGGAAGGCCGGCCCGGTGAACATGCCACGCTGTCGGCCCGTATGATCGACCGCCCGATCCGCCCGCTGTTTGCGGAAGGCTTCCGCAATGAAGTCCAGGTGGTCAACACCATTCTCTCCGTGGACCAGGACTATGCGCCGGAAATGGCCGCGATGTTTGGAGCGTCCCTGGCTCTCTGCATTTCCGACATTCCCTTCGGCGGTCCGATCGCCGGTGTCAAGGTCGGACGGGTAAACGGCGAATTCATTGCCAATCCCACCCAGGAGCAGTGGGAAAACAGCGACATCGAACTGACAGTTGCGGGTACAGCGACTGCGCTGAACATGGTGGAAGCAGGCGCGAAGGAAGTCAGTGAGGAAGACATGCTCGCGGCTTTGATGTTCGGTGCTTCCAAAGTCAGGGAACTGTGCGGGTTCCAGGATCGGATCATCGAAACAATCGGGAAGCCGAAGCGGGAAATCAAACTGTACGCGCCGGATCCCGAACTGAAGGCTGCGGTCCTGGCAGCCTGGGAGAAACCTGTGCGTGATGCGGTTTCCATCAAGGAGAAACTGGAACGCTACAATACCATCGACAGCCTGATCGAGCAGGCTGTGGCTGAATACGAAGCGAAGGACTATGTATCGGAGGCAGACAAGGCAAAGGCTTTGAAGCAGGTGAACCAGATCCTGCGGGAAACCGAAGCCGATGAAGTGCGCCGCCTGATCATCGAAGACAAGATCCGCCCTGACGGACGGGCCGTGGACGAGATCCGTCCCCTGGATTCCCAGGTGGACCTGCTGCCCAGGGTGCATGGCAGTGCGCTGTTCACCCGCGGTGAGACACAGGTTCTCTCCACTACAACACTGGGAGCCCTGAATGAGAACCAGATCATTGACGATCTGACCGATGTGGAATCCAAGCGGTTCATGCACCACTACAACTTCCCGCCATACTGCGTCGGCGAGACCGGCCGCATGGGATCGCCCGGACGCCGGGAAATCGGCCATGGTGCTCTGGGAGAGCGCGCGCTGCTGCAGGTGCTCCCCTCCATCGAGGAGTTCCCCTATACCATTCGTACGGTGGCAGATGTCATGGAATCCAACGGATCCAGCTCCCAGGCATCCATCTGTGCCGGTTCCATGTCTCTGATGGCAGCCGGTGTGCCCATCAAGGCACCTGTGGCCGGCATTGCGATGGGCCTCATCATGAACGATGACACGGGTGCCTATACAGTGCTGACAGATATCCAGGGCATGGAAGATCACTTCGGGGACATGGACTTCAAGGTGGCCGGAACGGAAGAGGGTGTCACTGCCCTGCAGATGGACATCAAGACCACAGGCATCACCGAGGATATCTTCCGGGAAGCGCTGGCTCAGGCCCGCAAAGCCCGCATGGAGATCCTGGACAACATGAAGACTGCCATCGAGTGTCCGCGTGAAGAGCTCAGTCCCTATGCACCGAAGATCGCCATCATGCACATTGATCCGGACAAGATCAAGGACGTTATCGGACCCGGCGGCAAGATGATCAACCAGATCATTGCCGAGTGCGACAATGTGAAGATCGACATCGATGACGATGGTCAGGTCGTGATCTATCACCAGGATCAGGCTGCCATTGACAAGGCGAAGGAACGGATCGCCGAAATCGTCCGTGAGGCAAAAGTCGGCGAAATCTACGAAGGCAAAGTTGTGCGGATCGAGAGCTTCGGCGCCTTCGTGAATCTGTTCGGCCACACCGACGGTCTGCTGCACATCTCCAATATTTCCCACAACCGCGTGGAGAAAGTCGAAGATGTCCTGAAAATCGGAGACCTGATCGATGTCAAGGTCATGGAAATCGACAACAAGGGCCGTGTGAATGTTTCTGCGAAAGCTCTGCTGCCTCGACCGCACAGGGAACCCGGTCAGGAACATGAGGAGCGGGAGCGCCGCGGCAGCCGTGATGGCCGCCGGGAGGGAAGAAACCGTTCTGACCGGCGGGATCGCGGTGAGCGCCCAAGAAGAGACCGCAGACCTCAGGAAGCCAGGGAACAGGCTGCTGAAACCGGACCGGTCCAGGCTCCTGAAAGAACAGAAACAGCAGAATAAGATCCGCAGCGGCAGCAACAGCCAGCTGCCGGATGGCGCATCTCACAGACAACGTGGAAGAAGGCTGCAGCCGCATCATGAATCAATTCATGCAGGGCTGCAGCCTTTTCTGTCCAGTGATCTCTGTTTCCGGAAGACAGAATCAATCCATGAATGCTGCATCCCTGCAGTCCGTTCAGGATATGAAACAGCCAGGCTCGCATTCAGAACCTGGCTGTTTCAAATATGGAGTCTGCAGTCATTCCTGAGATATGTTCATTCAGAAGGAATGATCACCCGTCACTGGACTGCAGTTTTCTTTTCGTACAGAGGAAGCACCAGTTTGTACATGAGCGGTTTGACAGGAATGTCGAACTCTCCGATGTATTCCCGTACATCTGCCCCCAGACTGTGTTTGTGGTTTGAAAGGCCGTCCTCCAGGGACCCCTCCACACCGCTCATATCACAATAGCGGATACCGTGCTCCTGTGCATAGCGGTACGTGGCATCGTACAGAAACGCGCTGGCACCGGTTTTGCTGTAGGCGTTGTTGTTACCCATATACAGCATTTCCAGCTTGCCGTTGTAGCCGATGCTCAGGATCCCGCTGATGTAGGTGCCGTCCGCTGTACGGCACAGGCTGATGATGGCGCCGTCGAACTGATCCACGATCCGCTGGAAATAGTCATGATCCCGGAGTTTCACGCCTTTGCGGTCTTCAGTACAGTGCATCAGACTGCTGAACACGTCCAGCAGGTCCGGATTCCTGCGGATATCACTGGCCGTGTAAATTTCGGCTTCCAGGTTTTCCTTTGCGGCTTTTTTAATGGCCCGCCTTGTATTGCGGGCATACCGGGCAGTGAAGTCATCCGTGACATCCACACCCATGTTGGTCCGCGGCTGCACGGTCTCGGCAATGCTCATGGTATAGCCTTTGTGGATGGCACCTCCCTCATTGACAAAGCGGTCCACGGCCTGCTGATTGTGTCCTTCAGGTCTGCCGTCCTTCAGCATGAACCGGTTGTCCAGAATATAGGGATCGAATTTGATGAAGATGCACTTGTCCTGACGGCTTGCGTTTTTGATATGATTGAGCAGTTCGATCATCAGGTCCTGATCCTGGCCGTCGGCAATGGGGCCCCGGGGGATATAGTACATGGAATACCCAAGGGGGAGAGGTTTGACCAGGACCATGGCAGCGGCGACGATGGAATGATGGCTGTCCTCCAGCGCAAACAGACGCCGCTGCCAGTTGGACTTGACAGCTGCCCAGTGCATGGACTGAAGCGCCACGCCATGTTCACTCATATAAGCTTCAAATGCATGTTCATCAGGTGTTGATATGAATTGGTATGCCATTATATTCCTGCCTTCCCATTACTTCATTATATCCGGCTGTCAACCGGTCAATCCCGGTCATGACTGTCCCGGGGACAGGAACAGGCATTCAGGCACTCCTGACAGCCACCTGCCTGCATTGAGTGGCTGTATGTATGTGATGGCGCACAGGCAGTTGTATCTGAAAGAACCAAGTAGTCTGCCCTTGTCCTGTATGTCGCGGGTTCTGTGCTAAAATCGTTGTGAGGTGAAAGACATATGGATTTCAGAAAACTCGCTGAAGAACAGAAACCTTCCTTTCTGAAGGACCTGAATACAATCATTTCCATCAACTCGGTTCGGGACGAAGCAACGGCAGGACCCGGAAAACCCTTTGGCAATGGACCGAAGGAAGCCCTGGATGCCATGCTTTCCATGGGAAAACGGGACGGATTTGATGTGAAAAACATCGATGGATATGCCGGTGTTGTAGAATACGGTGATCCTGACAATCCGGATACCCTGGGCATTCTGGGCCACCTGGACATCGTGCCCCTGGGTGAGGGGTGGACCAAACAACCGCTTGCACTGACAGTGAATGACGGCTACCTGTTTGGCCGCGGCGTACTGGATGACAAAGGCCCCACCATGGCAGCGTACTACGCGCTGAAACTGATCCGGGAGGCAAAGATCCCCCTGAAAAAGCGGGTCATGCTGGTCATGGGCTGCGACGAAGAGTCCGGCATGGAATGCATGAACTATTACCTGTCTCATGCGGAAATCCCGAAAACCGGATTCGTGCCCGATGCAGATTTCCCGGTGATTTACGGGGAAAAAGGTGGAGCCCATATCATCCTGGAGAGCGAAACACCAACCGCGATCCGGTCCATGCACGCAGGCATCCGCCCCAATATCGTCATCGGCAAGGCGGACATGACCACCGACAAAGCCACAGAGCTTCAGAAAGAACTCTTTGCATTCTTCCTGAAGGCCAACAGCCTGGAAGGATCCTGGAAGGACAACGAAGACGCGACCACGACCTGGCATGTGGAAGGCACTCCCTCTCATGCGGCCTGGCCGTATAAAGGGGTGAACGCCGCGGTGCAGCTGCTGCGGTTTGCCGGAGCGGCATTCAATGACAAACTCGCGCACGCGCTGGGCTGGCTGACCTCCGACTGGACCGGCAAAAACCTGGGCATCCAGCAGGATGGCCTGTATATGGGTATGCTGACGCAGAACCCGGGCATTGTGGATATTGAAAACGGAAAGACCAGCGTTCTCCTGGATATCCGGTATCCCAATGAAACAAACGGACAGGAACTCCTGGAAAAAATCCGGAAAGCTGCCGATGGAACCGAAGCGGGCATTCATGCAGTCCTGAAATCGGATTCCAGGCCGCTGTTCGTGGATCCGGATTCGACACTGGTCAAAACGCTGATGGACGTTTATCGGACACATACCGGAGATGCATATTCTCCTGCGATCACCATTGGCGGCGGTACGTATGCCCGGAAATTTGAAAACTTCGTCTCCTTTGGCCCGGAACTGCCCAATGACGTGAAAACCACGGATCAGTTTGTGGGTGGTCCTCATCAGCGGGATGAGGGAATCCGGGAGAGTGACCTGATCAATGCGATTGCCATCTATGCCGATGCGATCCTGCGGCTGGCGGCCTGAGTCTGCATGAGAATGAGACGAGTGGGCTGGGCAGTGGAGTACCTGGACGAAGCAGAAAAACTGGTCCGGGACCCGGAAGCCCATGCCGGTCAGTGGAAGAGCCTGTTTACCGGTGATTCGCAGACGGACTCTCTGTCCACAGAGGATGAACAGGCTGCAGAAACCGGAAATCGGACAGACTCTCCCCTGTGTTCGCAGGTCCCGGGACGACTACATGTGGAAGTGGGGACAGGAAAAGGCGGGTACAGTCTGCAGATGGCGGCGCTGTATCCCGAAGAGCGGTTTGTGGCAGTGGAAAAAAACGACAGCGCTGCCGGCATTGCTGCGAAAAAATATGATGAAGAAGGAACAGACAACCTTCTTCTGATCTGGAATGACGCCAGATTCATCGACAGCTGGTTTGCACCGGAGGAAGTGGATGTCATACATCTGAATTTCTCCGATCCCTGGCCCAAGAACCGCAACGCCAAGCGCCGGCTCTCTGCCGATTCTTTTCTCCGGCAGTATGAAAAGATCCTGAAACCTGATGGGGAACTGGCCATGAAAACCGACAATGCCCGGCTGTTTGAGTACTCTCTGCTGCAGTTTTCAAAGGCCGGGTGGCCTCTGCTGGATGCAAGCGTCGATTTTCGGCGCGAAGACCACCCGGAGGATGCCATGACAGAGTATGAGAGCAAATTTGCAGCAGAAGGCAAGCCCATATACCGGGCGGTATGGAGAAGAAAATGAAAGATATGACCAGCTTCCAGGAAGTCCTGGATACAGACGGCATCAGCTGCATTCTGTTTACAGCCAACTGGTGTCCGGACTGCATTGCAATCCGGCCGTTTATGCCAAAAATCGAGAAAGAATTCAGCAATATCACATTCTACAAAGCGGACAGGGACAAGTTCATCGACCTGTGCCAGGAACTGAACATTCTGGGTATCCCCAGTTTTGTCTGCTTTGAGCACGGCAGGGAGATTTCCCGGTTTGTGTCGAAGTTTTCCAAGACCGAAGCCGAGATACAGGCATTTCTGACGCAGACCATTCAGAAAGGATAGACAATGGCAATCAAAGATTTCATGCATGCCCTCTTCAAGGAAGAAGTGGACGAAGAAACCGAAGAGCTGACGGCAGCTCCCGAACAGGGGGAACCGGAACCGCCCACCACGGTGGTGACTGAAACAGAATACGAAGAGATCAAGGCTGCACAGCCTCCCAGAGAGCAGCCGGTGCAGCAGTTTGCCGCTCCTGAACCCGCCGCAGCTGCAGCACCGGCAGCTGATACGGGACCGGCCAGCATTTTTGCCGGTCTGGATATGTCCGAAATCGAAAAAGGACCTGCAGGACAGAGGCCGGCGGCATCCAGCCGGCAAGTCTATAAGTTTGACCGGTCCAAACTCAGCAAAGTGAGCGCCACAGACGAGTATCAGGCGGTGATTTCTCCCATCTTCGGCAATATCGAAGATGAGGACAAGGAATACGAAAAGGTCCACAACGCCGTGGAGCTGCCCAAACCGGAGGAAGGGTTCTCCATGACCACCGTCATTTCTCCCATGTTCGGCAGTTCGCTGCCGCAGCAGGAGCCCGTCGAGCGGATTCCGGACTATCGCAAAAAAGAAACAAAGAAGCCGGCACCGGTCACCGACCTGCTGGATACCGGCAAGCCGAAGGGATACGACCCCGATCCGCTGCTTCCCGTGGAGGAAGACAAGCCGGAGACAAAGACGGGAGACAGGCAGTAATGGCAGTCCACTTTACGGGGATCAAGGGAACCGGCATGGCTGCCCTGGCCGGCATTCTCAAGGATGAAGGATTCGACGTAAAGGGATCCGATATCGACAAGTACATCTTCACGCAGGATGAACTCGAGAAGCGGGGGATTCCGGTCAGCTCCTTTGACCCGGCCAACATTCACGCGGGAGACACTGTCATCGCCGGTCTGTCCTTTGATGAAACACATCCGGAGATTCAGAAGGCACTGGCGGATCCGACGGTGACTGTGTACTGGTACAACGAATACCTGGGGAAACTGCTGGAGCGTTATGAATCCATTTCCATCGCCGGAACCCATGGCAAGTCCACGACCACCGGTCTGCTCGCCAGCGTGCTGAAACTCCAGGCACCTACAGGATTTCTGATCGGGGACGGCCATGGCAGCATGCCGGAACACGCCAGATATTTCATACTGGAATCCTGCGAATTCAAGCGGCATTTCCTGGCTTACCATCCTGATTATGCAATCATCACCAACATTGAACTGGATCATGTGGATTACTACCGGGACATGGAAGACTATGTGTCGGCGTTCCAGTCCTTTGCGGATCAGGTCAAAAAGCTGGCGGTCGTCTGCGTGGATGACGAGCATCTCGTGCGGCTTCACTATAGCTGCCCGTATGTGACGTATGGCCTGAAGGATGGCTGTGATTACCAGGCGGTGAATGTCCAGGATGATGAACATGGCATATCCTTCGATGTAAGGAAGGACGGAAACATCATCGCCCATACTGCGCTTCCAGAGTCCGGCTATCCGTTCCTGATTGACAGTCTGGGTGTCTTTGCCATGGCCAGTGAGCTGGGCATGGACCCGGAAACCATTGAAGAGGGACTGCATGACTACCAGGGGATCAACCGGCGGTTCGTCATTGAAGAAGCGGGAAACAGCATTCTGATTGACGACTACGCCCATCATCCAACGGCGATCCGGTATATGATCGAGGCAGCCAGGAGCCGGTACCCCGGACGGAAGGTCATTGCGCTGTACAAGCCGGATCGTTACTCCCGGCTGCAGTTCTTCCTGGATGAGTTTGCCGAGTCCATGTCTCTTGCGGATGAGGCCATCCTGCTGGATTTCCCGAAAAACGCTGTACGGGAGGACGATACGATCACTGTGACGATCCAGGACCTGATCGACCGGGTGCCCGGAAGTATCCAGGGTGAGGTCGACCAGGCAACAGCCGGGAAACTGGCAGCGGAAGATGGTGCAGTGTTCCTGTTCATGAGCAGCAAGGATATTTACCTGCTGCGGGACATGGTGCGCGATCTACTGGAAAAACAGCCTGGGTAATCCGGATATTTCCTGCACTGCAAACCGCGGAATCGGATGGTTCCGCGGTTTTGCTCCTGCCTGCGGCGTCAGGCATCCTTTTACCGGATGCAGGATGTACAATACAGACAGGAGCAAAGAAACGAATGAGGTGCAGATATGCTGAGAGAACTGAACAATGAACGCCGAAACCTGGTATCGGATATCAAGCTGGAAGCGGCCAGCCGTGCACTGCGGGAAGCCGCAGACCGGCTCGATGACCGGATAATTCCCCTGAAGGGCAATCACCGGCAATATGAAGAACGCAACCACGAAGAAGATGTGAAGGATATCGTGATTCTCGCAGTGGCTGCAGGTCTGTCCGCTGCCGCTGTGATTGCGGTGATCGTTATGGTGACAAAACTGGTGAAGAAAAGCCGGGAAAAAGCCGATGAAAAGCTGGAGGAGATCAAACACGATCTGGAACGCCGCATCGAACAGGCGTAAACACTGACGGGAAGAGGGCTGCAGAACTGCAGCCTTTTTAATGGAGTCCTGTCTGCAAAAACTGCCGTCAGTCTCCTCTGCACTCACCTGGACCTGTGCTCCTGTGCCGCGAGGCTGCCTTTGCAGAGAGCCGCCCAGGCAGCTGACCGGCTGTTCCGTAAATCGAAAGAGTTTGGAAATCCCATAAATTCAGACAGTTTGTAAGCACTGTGAGAATTATGAAAATTGTTTCAAACCGGTAAGGGGTGACAGGGGAATCATGCTATAATCGCTCTGAGGTGATATCAATGAGTCTGGACCAACTGATGCAGGCTGTTTCACAGTTCGCTTCCTGGCTGCTGCCTGTGGCAGGTGTAGCCGTACTGGTCTACCTGGTCCTGTTCCTCAAAACTCTGATTGAAACGCTGAAGGATCTTTCCCTGACCCTTCTGACAGCCCAGAATGAGATCGAGAAACTGGACGGACCGCTGCAGACACTGGATGACCTGTCCAAAACCGTGGACGAAGTGCACGCTGCCATGAAGCAGATGGCATCTTCTGCTGCCAGATCGGCACAGGAGGGGATGGAGCATGTCCGTGAATGGTTTTCCAGATCCAGAGAGGAAGCACAGGAAACTGCCGACACCATTCGGGTGAAGGCGGATGACATGATGACCGCTGCTGCTGCAGCCGCTGACAAAGCTATGGAGGATTGACATGACAGAAAAACCGAATGAACGTCCGGAAGACAAAAAGCCGGTTCAGCCGGATGAAACCGGAGCACAGAAAGAGGAACTGGAGCAGGTGGATGAAATGGAAAAAGAATCCATGTATGAGCTGCAGTCTCTGCGCGAAGCCAACAATGAAGCAAACGATGATGCCGTGAATGATGCCGAACAGGCCCTGAAGAAGATTTTTGATGACATGCGGCGCTGGATCCGGGAAAACGGAGACCCGGAGGTTGTGAAGGAACGCCTGGAAAAGGGACGGCAGGACATTGCGAAGGTACTGACGGAAACCCGTGACAGCGTGATTGCACTCGCAAATTCCGAGCAGTTCAAAAAAACGGTGGAAGCCGGCAAAGAGTTTGTGGTCGGCACAGGCAGCATGATCGCCGATGGTGTCAAATATGGCGCAGATCAGCTGATGAAGAATCCGACCATCAACCGCGTTGTCACGGATGTGGACAGCAAACTGGATTCGCTTCGTGAAAACGAGAACCTGAAGGAAGTCGTGAACTCTGCAGAAGATGCCATGGACAAGCTGAATGCAGCGATCTTCAACGGCATCCGCAGCTTTTTCAGCAAGCCGCAAACCGGTTCCGGACCGGAAGAGGCTGCAGCACCTGCTGAAACAGAAGAGCCTGCTGTGACGGAAGACAAGGACCTTCCGGCTGTGCGCACGGAACAGAGACCGGCGGTGACGGACCAGCCGGATAAGAAATAACAGGCGTTCATGAAACGGATCACGATATACGATGTGGCCAAGGAGGCGGATGTATCCCTGGCAACGGTGAGCCGGGTCATCAATGACAGCAATGTTGTGCGGGAAGACACCCGTCAGCGGGTACAGGAGGCAATTGAAAAGCTTGGCTACAAGCCCAATGCCATCGCCCAGGGACTGGCATTGTCAAAGACCACGACCATTTCCATCGTCATGAGCGAAAACCTGTTTGCCTACAATTCCAGGATCCTGAATGGTCTGATGGATGTGGCAAAGATCTACAATTACAACATCATGTTTCATACGACTTCCAAGGGCATTTCCCGCATGCAGGATGTCATTGAGTCGATCATAAAATCCAGAGTGGACGGAGTGATCCTCTTCAACGACAACTTCAATGACGAGGAAATGGAAGTGCTCAAGGAGTACCAGATTCCCATGGTGATCGTGGGTGCCCGGCTCGACCGCAAGCCGGAGGGCAAGGTAGGCAACGTCTACGTCAACTTTGAAAAGCTGGCCTACGATCTCGTGAATGAAAGCTTTGACCGGGGCATAGATGACATCACGCTGGTGGAGGACAAGCTCAACCTCAGCATGATGAATCAGCTGCGCCGCGGAATCGAGAAGGCGTATGAGGAGCACGGAAAGGAATTCAAGGGGTATATCGGCTATGATGATTCCTACAAGAGTTCCTACAATTTCCTGACGGATTATTACAAGGACAAAAAACCGAGCCGGCTTGTGATCACCTTCCGGGATTCTCAGGCCATTGCCGTTCGGAATGCAGCCAACGAAGCCGGATGGAAATCCATGGAAGACTATGAAGTCATTTCCATTCTGGATTCCAAGTATCTTGCCATGGTCCGCCCGCCGATCAACTCCTACATTCTTCCGGAATATGACATGGGGGCCATTGCCATGCGTCTGCTGACGAAGATGCTGGTCAACGATCCGTCGGTTCAGGAAGACCGGGAAATCGAAATCGAATATTCGCCCATGATCCGGGAAAAGGACAAAACGGGCGAGACGGAAAAAGTGACGTTTGAGGCAGTCAGCTGACCGCCTGCAGGGAGCCGCATACCCGGCTCCTTTTTGCTTGTGTCTGCCATCTGATGACCGGACAGTGCGGTAGCCGGCAATCTGTACCACCGCTCTGGCAGACATCCGGTTTGCCACTGCCTGCAGACGGCGACTATAATGTGTCCATGGAAATGATTTACACAGACCAGTCCGAAACGGGGTTTCTGGACCAGTATCTGCCGCTGTATGAAGCCATTGCGGAAAAGACAGCCGCCACTCTCGGGCTCGCTGAAGAGTATCAGCTGGGTGTAGTGGCCATGACACCGGACCAGATCCACCTGATCAACCGGGACTACAGGAATGTGGACCGTCCGACGGATGTGATCAGTTTCGCTCTGCAGGACGATCCTGATGGATTCCGGATCCCGGGGGAGCCTGTTGAACTGGGGGATATTTTCATCAATGTGGAAGCCGTGAAGAACCAGGCCCGCGACTATGGACACAGCGAGAAACGCGAGGCCGGATTTCTGTTCTGTCATGGTCTGCTGCATCTTCTGGGGTATGATCACATGAAGCCGGAGGATGAGTCGGTCATGTTCGGTCTGCAGAAGGAGATCCTGCATGGGCTGGCTGATCAGTAGGTTCCGCTACGCCGGCCGGGGATTTCGAAACGGTGCATTCACGGACCGAAGCATTCGCCTGCAGCTGCTGCTGGGTCTGGCTGCCTGTGCAGCGGCCTGGTGGCTTGGCTGCTCCTGGCAGGAGTGGCTGTGGATCCTGCTGTCCATTGCACTGGTGGTCAGCGGCGAAATCTTCAATTCCTGCATCGAGAAGACCATCGACTATATTTCTTTGAAACGCGATCCCCGCGCCGCACTGATCAAGGATCTGGCTGCCGCCGGGGTTTCCGTGCTTTGTCTGTTTGCAGCCCTGACCGGCTGCTTCATATTTGTACCCAAGATTCTGGAGGTGTTTGCATCATGACTCACAAGTCAGGCTTTATAGCCATCATCGGCCGGCCGAATGCCGGGAAATCCACATTGCTGAACGCACTGCTGGGGACCAAGGTCGCCATCAGTTCCAACAAGCCCAATACAACGCGAAACAACATTGCCGGGATCCTGACAGAGCCGGATACACAGTTTGTGTTCCTGGATACGCCGGGGATACACAAACCGCAGCAGCAGCTCGGACGCGTGCTGAATAAAAACGCCTACAACGCCATGGATGATGCAGATGCAGTCGCCTGGATCATTGATGTGACACAGAATTTTGGGCCGGGGGATGAATTTGTCCTGGACCGGATCAGGAACCTGCACAAACCGGTGATTCTCCTGGTGAACAAAGTGGACCTTGTCCCGAAGGAGAAACTCCTGCGGAAGCTGCTGGACTGGCAGGAGAAGTTCGAGTTCAGTGACATCGTGCCTGTGTCGGCCAAAGACGGTGAAAACCTGGGGGAGCTCAAGGAGGTTTTCCGCAAGTATCTGCCGGAAGGTCCGTCGCTGTATCCCGAGGAAATGATCTCGGATCACGACCTGGCTTTCCAGCTGTGTGAGATCGTCCGTGAAAAGATCCTGTGGCGAACCCATGAAGAAATCCCGCATTCGGTCGCCGTGGTCCTGGAAAAAAGCGAGGAACGCGGTCGGAAGCTGATCCTGTCATTTGTGATCATTGTGGACCGCAACTCGCAGAAGGGGATCCTGATCGGCAAAGGGGGAGACATGATACGGTCGATCCGGCTGGCTGCCCAAACCGAAATCAAGAACCGGCTGAACCGCCCGGTGGATCTGGAACTGTATGTCCGCGTGGAACCCAACTGGCGGAACAAGGAAGCCAAGATCAAGGAGTTCGGGATCGATCTGCAGAATGAGTGAGTGCTCCCGGCTGGCAATGGCAGGGAGTAACCGGTCATGAGCCGGCAGATGCTCAGGGGCCTGGTCCTGGAAACCAGAGACCACGGAGAGCGGGATGCTGTGGTGACGATTGCCCTTCGGGAGGAACTGGTCCGGGTATTCGCCCGGGGGGTGCAGCGGGAGACATCGAAGAACCGCCGGCTGTGTCTGCCGTTTGAAGAGGTGGAAATCGAAACGGAGCAAAGCGGGACCGGGATGTTCCGTCTGATTCACGGATCCCTGGTTGCGGAATACAGCCGGATCGGGGAGAATCTGCGTATGCAGGCAGTCTGCCTGGCGGTCAATGAGGCCATCCTCCATACCCAGATGCATCCTGCTCTGTATGAAAGGCTGGAGCAGTTATGGAAAAGCTGTGAAGCAAGGGATGCAGACTGGATGGGAAGGGCTGCACTGGTGATGACGATGCTTCTTCGCCAGGAGGGGATTTCTCCCCAGGTGGACGGCTGTGCAATCTGTGGTTCGGTATCGGATATCTGTACCATGGATGTGGACAACGCCGGATTTCTGTGCGTTCGCCATGGCAAAGGCAGATCCCGCTGGCCGGCTGACCGGTTGCGGAGAATGCGTCATGCGGTGAAGGTTCCGGCCGGTCAGGAAGCAGCCGTCTCTCTGACGGGATTCACCCTGGAGGATATCCGGTTTCTCGTTCACTGGTTTTCCCGGTACAGTCACACCAGTCTTGCCGGGGAACGGTTTCTGGATTCTGTGGCCAGGCTCTATCCGGAGAACGGATCTGGAACAGACGATCCGTTGAAAGTGCCGGATGCGGATGACACTGACAGTATCTGACACGAAGGTTCATGCAAAAATCCGCCATCTTGACGGTCTCCTCTCGGAGACCGTTGTTTTTGTGGTACAATGGTCTATGTCTATCCTTGCGCTTTTTTTGAAAACGGACAGCAGGGGAATAGAGAAAGAGGAGAGTATATGAGCCAGAAAAACTTCAACGAAGTCGTATCACACATGAAGAATTACGGATTCGTCTTCCAGGGAAGCGAAATTTACGGCGGCCTGGCCAACACCTGGGATTTTGCGCCACTGGGGGTGGAGCTCAAGAACAATATCAAAAATGCCTGGTGGAAACGGTTCATCACGGAGCAGAAAGAAAACGTCGGACTCCAGTCTGCCATTCTGATGAACCCCAGTGTCTGGGTGGCCAGCGGACATGTCGGCGGTTTTTCCGACCCTCTGATGGACTGCCGGAAGTGCAAGACCCGGTACCGGGCCGACAACCTGATCGAAGAGGTCAGCCATGGCGAAGTGAACCCGGCCGGGTGGAGCAATGAAGAAATGGAAACCTATATCCGGGAGCACGAAATTGCCTGTCCGGGATGCGGAGCAAGGGATTTCACCCCGATCCGTCAGTTCAACCTGATGTTCAAGACATTCCAGGGCGTAACGGAAGATGCGAAAAACGAGATCTATCTGCGTCCGGAAACTGCCCAGGGCATCTTTGTGAATTTCCGCAATGTCCAGCGTGCCATGCGCAAGAAGCTGCCGTTCGGCATCGGCCAGATCGGCAAGTCATTCCGGAACGAGATCACACCGGGCAACTTCATTTTCCGGACACGGGAATTCGAGCAGATGGAGCTGGAATTCTTCTGCAAGCCGGGAACGGACCTGGAGTGGTTTGACTATTACTGCAAAACCTGTGTGAAGTTCCTGGAGGATCTGGGGCTGACATCCGACCGGCTGCGCCTGCGGGCTCATGACCCGGAAGAACTTGCCCACTATTCCAACGGAACCAGCGACATCGAGTTTTATTTTGGAGATCCCATTGGCTGGGGTGAACTCTGGGGCATTGCCGACCGTACCGACTTTGACCTGAAGGCGCACCAGGATCACTCGAAACAGAGCCTGGAGTACTTTGATCCGGAAACAAACGAAAAATACCTGCCGTATGTCATTGAACCGTCTGTGGGTGTGGAACGTCTGATCCTCGCTGTCATGAGCCAGGCGCTTGAAGACGAGAAGATCTCGGATACAGACACCCGGCTCGTACTGCGCCTCAAACCGTGTCTGGCACCATACAAGGCAGCTGTGCTGCCGCTGTCCAAAAAGCTGTCAGCTCAGGCCAATGGAATTTTCGAAGGTCTCTGCAGGGAGTTCCCTGTAACGTATGATGAGGCACAGTCCATCGGAAAGCGGTACCGCCGGCAGGATGCAATTGGCACACCGTTCTGCGTGACGGTGGATTTCGACACCGAAAAAGACGGTTGTGTCACGATTCGTGAGCGCGACAGCATGGAACAGGTCCGGGTGCCTGTCACGCAGCTCGCTTCCTGGATCGGCGAACGCTGCCGGTTTGAATAGTCCACAGTTCTGTGCCTGTATTTTCTGAAGACACCATCCGCCAGGTGCGGGCGCGCACAGATATCGTGGATGTGATTTCACAATATGTGAGTCTGGAAAAGCACGGAAAGGAATTCAAGGGAATCTGTCCCTTTCATGATGATCATGATCCTTCCATGTCGGTGAGCCCCGACAAGCAGATCTTCAAATGCTTTGTCTGCGGAGCCGGCGGCAATGTCTTTTCCTTCCTGCAGAAAATCGAGCAGATCACGTTTCCAGAAGCTGTGACCCGGGCGGCGGCCATGGCGGGCATCGACCTGAAGCTTCCGCAAAGCACCGGGGTCAGTCCCAATCAGCAGGCCTGGAACTGTCTGCAGTCCTTTACAGACTATGCCCGGTACTTTCTGGACAGCCAGGAAGGAGAAGCCGCAAAGGAGTATTGCAGGAAACGGAAACTGTCCGATGAGATCCTGGAGACCTTTGAAATCGGCTGGGCCCCCGGCATCCAGAGACAGGACCGGTTCTTTCAGGGAAAGGGCTGGGGCAGGGACATGCTGGTGAAAACAGGGCTGCTGCAGGCGGAGACCGGCCGTCCGGTCTTCACAGACCGGCTGCTGATTCCCATCCATGACCGTGCCGGTCATCCCGTGGGCTATACGGCGCGGACTCTGGCAGCCGGTGCCGACATTCCCAAATATGTAAATACCCCGGCAACCCCCTTGTACACCAAGGGGGACCTGGTATTCAATTACCATCGGGCAAAACCCGCTGCCCGGAAAGCCGGGCGGGTGATCCTGGCGGAAGGGGCCATGGATGTGATCGGGCTTTCCAAAGCCGGCATCCGGGAAGCCGTGGCCAATCTGGGTACAGCCTGTACAGAGACGCAGCTTGAGCTTCTGCGCCAGCTGCAGGTTCCGGTGCATGTGTTTTACGACAGCGATGCGGCGGGACGGAAAGCTGCCTATCAGTTCGGCAAAAAAGCCATGGCTGCAGGCATTCCCTTTGTTGTGGTCTCGGCCAGGGGCCTGAAGGACCCGGACGAGATTTTCCAGGAAAAAGGTGCCGAATTTCTGCAGGAGACAGTGGAGCGGACGATTTCCTTTCCGGAGTTTCTGCTGGACTATCTGGCGGAAACCGGCAATCTGGAGAATTATGAAGAAAAACTGCGGTATGGGGAAGAAGTCTCAGAGGCTGCATGGAAGCTGCTGAAGGATTTTGAGCAGCCTGCGTTTTTTCAGAAGCTCAGGGACAAAACCGGCTTTGATTTCTCTGTCCGCAAACAGGTCCCGACTGTCCGGAGCAGACCATCGCAGAGACGGAAAGAGAAAGCCCGGCCGCCCCTTCCTGCCGTCCGACAGGGACGGAAACGGGCAGAGGAAGCTGTTCTGCAGGTCATGCTGTCAAGCAGATCGGCCGCCAGCAGATACCGGGAAGAAGTGGGTTTCTTTGATGACCCTGCATGTCATATCCTGTCACTGTACATCTATGATGCCTATCGCCACCAGGAGAGTCTGGATCCCCAGTCACTGTTTGACCGGATCGAGGAAGAAGAGGCCCAGGGCCTGCTGGCTGATTTGATGGCCCGGCAGCTGCCGGAGAATGCCCAGGCTTTTTTTGACGACAGCCTGGGGGCTGTCAAGGATCATGTACTTGGACAGGAGATAGATTCTGTCAACAAACGCATCCAGGAAACAGATGACCTGGAGGAAAAGAGCCGGCTGGCGCAGGAAAAGATGGCACTTGTCATTGCCAGGCACCAGGCCAGGAACCGAAAGGAAGGTTAGTCATGCCAGCGAAACAAAACGCTTTGAAAAATAAAAAATTTGCCAGTGTGGAGGATGCCAAGCTGTATCTGGAAGCCATGCGGGATGTCGGACAGGATATCCTGCAGAATGAATTTATGGAATCCATCTCCAATCTGCATCTGGATGACGAAGCCACGGACCAGCTCTTCAACTGGTGCGAAGACAACGGCATCAATTTCGTGATGGACAACGATGAGGAAGACTATGAGTCGGAGGATGCCGATGATCTGGATGAGGATGAAGAGGACGAAAATTCCGTTGAAGATGAAATCAGCCAGCTGGAGCAGACATTCGCCAATGCCAGTCACACCAAGATCAACGATCCAGTCAAGATGTATCTCAAGGAAATCGGACAGATTCCGCTTCTGAACCCGAAACAGGAACCCGTGATTGCCAAAGCGATCCAGGATGGAGAAGATGCCCGGGCAAAACTGGCAGCCGAACCGGATCTTTCCGATGAGGAAAAGAAAGAACTGAACCGCATTTCGGTGGAAGGCGAGCAGGCCAAACAGCTGCTGATCAGCTCCAACCTCCGTCTGGTGGTCTCCATTGCCAAAAAATATGTCGGACGCGGCATGCTCTTTCTGGATCTGATCCAGGAGGGCAACTGCGGTCTGATCAAGGCTGTGGAAAAGTTTGACTACACCAAAGGATTCAAGTTTTCCACCTATGCCACATGGTGGATCCGTCAGTCCATCACCCGTGCCATTGCGGATCAGGCCCGTACCATCCGGATCCCGGTCCACATGGTGGAAACCATCAACAAGCTGACGCGTATCCAGCGCCAGCTGGTGCAGGATCTTGGACGGGATCCCCTTCCGGAGGAAATCGCCGAGAAAATGGAAGGCATCAGCGCGGAAAAAGTCCGCGATATCCAGAAAATCGCATTGGATCCGGTTTCTCTGGAAACTCCGATCGGCGAGGAAGATGACTCGCATCTGGGAGATTTCATTGAGGACAAGGAAACACTGTCCCCGGATGACTATACCAACAACCAGCTGCTCAAGGATGAGATCAATGCTGTTCTCCAGGGTCTGACAGAGCGGGAGGAGAAGGTGCTGCGCCTCCGGTTCGGGCTGTATGATGGCAGGACCCGCACCCTGGAGGAAGTCGGCAAGGAATTCAATGTGACCAGGGAACGGATCCGGCAGATCGAGGCCAAGGCGCTGAGAAAACTGAAGCACCCCAACCGCAGCAAGCGCCTGAAGGATTTCGTCAAGTCATGAGCCGGCGCCTGGAGGTTCTGCTTTCCCGTGTGGAAGGACCTGTGGTGGCTGATATCGGGTGCGATCATGCCTGGCTGTCAGCCCAGGCAGTCAGGACCGGAAGAGCCTGCCGGGTATATGCCTGCGACGTGGCGCAGGGTCCGCTGGACAGAGCCCGGGCGACGATAGAAAAAGAAGGGGTGGCAGAGTCTGTCATCCCTCTTTTGTCTGATGGTCTGCAGGCCCTGCCGGAAGCCTGCAGTCAGATCGTCATTGCAGGCATGGGAGCAGAGACCATTGTATCGATTCTGGAATCCGGTGCCGACAGGCTGGATCCGGACACCAGACTGCTGCTGTCGCCTCACACAAAGGCCTCTGTACTGCGAGACTGGCTTGATCACAATGGCTGGAGGATCTGCCGGGAACAGTTTGTCCAGGATCGCGGCCGGTTTTATCCGGTGATGGACGTCTGTCATGCTGACCGGCAGAGTAGACTTAGACCGGAAGAGCGGCTGTTCGGGGTCCATCCGGTGCAGGATGAGACCTGGCAGCTGTATCTGGCGCAGGAGAAAGAGAAACTGTGCAGGCTGCTCAAGGCAGTGCCGCCTGCCAGAAGAGCGGATGTGCTGATGAGACTGCAGCTGCTGGAATCCCTGCAGGAGGTCTGAAACGGATGGAACAGACCATGACCGTCAACGGGTGGGAGTTTCAGGTGATCACACTTCTGGGACATGGCAAAGGCGGGTACTCCTGGCTGGTCAGCCGTGAGGGGCGGGAGTATGTTCTCAAGCAGATCCACCATGAACCCTGTGACTACTATGTCTTCGGGGACAAGCTCGAAGCAGAGGAGCGGGATTATCAGCGCCTCCGGAATGCAGGCATTCCGGTTCCCGGGCTGCTGGATATCGACCGGATACAGGAAAGGATCGTGAAAGAGTACATTCCGGGCAAGACTGTCTGTGATCTTGTGGCCGAAGGTTCTCTGCCACAGGAGTGTGTCAGGCAGGTGCAGGCACTGTCGAAGGCCGCCCGGGACGCCGGACTGAACCTGGACTGGTTTCCCACAAATTTCATTCCTTTCGAAAACAGACTGTTCTATGTGGATTATGAATGCAATGCCTATATGGAGGAGTGGAGTCTGGAACACTGGGGACTGCGATACTGGACCAGAACTCCGGAGTTTCTGGAGTACTGGAAGCAGCACAGCGGAAAATGACAAAAAGCCGGTTCGAGCCGGCTTTTTCGATATCTGGAGCTGTGCAGCGGTCAGTGCCATGTTACTGGGCTTCCAGCAGCCGGATCACTTCATCCACCAGGCGCCCGGGGGTACTGGCACCGGATGTGACGGCAATTCTCGAGCCAGCCGGGATGATTTCCGGGTGAAGATCTTCGGCAGATTCTGCCCGGATCACTTGCGGAATGCCGGCTTTTTTTCCCACCGCTTCCAGCTGCCGGGTATTGTTGGACAGCGGATCTCCGATCACGATGAGGACATCAGTGTCTTTCAAAGCCATCACCGCTTCCTGCCGCAGTCTTGTGGCACTGCAGATCTCATCGTGAAATTCCGCGTTCGGGTATTGCGAGCGGATCGCCTCGAACAGATCCTGTATGTCCAGGACTGACATTGTGGTCTGATTCGTCACGAAGACAGGCCGGTCCATTCCGGCGGGTATGTCTTCTTCCTTCGTCACAAGATATACCTGATCCGAACTGGTGTAGACTGCTTCGGCCTCCGGATGCCCCTGCTTGCCAATGTAGAAAACCGCATATCCGTCTGCCAGTTTCTTGCGGACCAGCTTCTGGGTTGAGAGTACAAACGGGCAGCTGGCATCGACTGTGGTCAGACCCAGCCGCTGCGCTTTCATGCGGACATCGTCACTCACGCCATGAGCGGTAAAGACAACCAACCCGTCGCGGATCTCATCCAGCAGCTCCAGCCGGCTGCGGCCTTTTCCCTCAACGGTGCGGATCCCGGCCGCAGCGAGATCCTCCATGACAAACCGGTTGTGGACCAGCTCACCCAGAACTGTCACCTTCTCCTCCGGATGGTCCCGACGGACCTGGCGGGCTGTTTCAATGGCTTTTCTCACCCCGCCGCAGGCCCCCTGTATTTTTACCCTGACAATGGACTGATACTTCATGGCAGTTCCTCCTCGTGTCCGGTTCATTGTATCATGGAAGTTCCTTTGAAGGCGGCATGGATCCAGGGATTCCCGCGGCTATGCAGGTCCTTCGGGGACGTGGTTTGAAACCCGGACAGCAGTCTGAGATAATTCAGGGTGGAAACAAAGGAGTTGAGTTCAATGTCCCGCATAGAGGAAATCATGAACATAGAGGGCTTCAAGAAGCTCACACCCATTCAGGAATCCGTGGTCCATCGAAAGGATCCGGACCGTGACCTGGTGGGCATTTCCAGCACAGGATCCGGGAAATCCCATGCGTTTTTCATGCCTGTCTTTGACAAAATCGATCCGTCCAGAGACCAGGTACAGGCTGTGATTTCGGTCCCCACACGAGAGCTGGCCTACCAGCTGTATGAGCGGGCCAAAAACCTCGCCGCTCACTTCGGCATCCGGGTGAAGCTGGTAACCGGCGGCATGGACCGCCACAAGGTGGGAACACAGAAACCGCATCTGGTGATCGGCACACCGGGGCGGATGAAAGACCTGTTCCTGGATGATAAAACGCTGCGGCTTGACACCGCAAAGGTAATGATCATCGACGAAGCCGACATGACCATGGAGTTCGGTTTCCTGGAAGACGTCGACCAGATTCTGTCCAAAATGGGAGAGGATACTCAGCTGATGGTCTTTTCCGCCACGATTCCGGAAAACCTGCAGCCGTTTCTGAAGAAATATCTGCACAATCCCGAAATCATCACCATAGACACGAATGAGGAATTTCAGAGTGATGTGACAAACTACCTGGTTCCGGCCCGGCATATGAGTTACGAGGAAAAACTGCTGCAGATCCTCCCGGCCATCAATCCGTACATTGCACTGATTTTTGCCAACACGACTGAAGAAGCCGCCCAGGTGGCCGAGGGAATGCGCCGCGAAGGATATGACCTTGTGGAGCTGCATTCCGGCATGGAGAGCCGGGCCAGGGCACAGGCGATCCGACAGATTCAGTCCCAGAAAAAGTCGTATATCGTGGCCAGTGACATTGCCAGCCGCGGCATTGACCTGGAGGGCATTTCCCATGTCATTTCTCTGGGATTCCCGAAGGACCTGAAGTTCTTCTTCCACAGGATCGGACGCACAGGCCGTGCCGGTCGTGACGGCCTGGCCATCACGATCTACCAGGACAGCGACCGCCGTTCCATTGATTCCCTGGCGCACAAAGGCGTGCAGTGGAAGCACAAGGACGTCAAGCGGGGACAGTGGGTGGACCTGAAGCCGCTGGAAGGCCGCAGAAGGAAAGGGACTGATCCCCTGCAGGCTGAAATTTCCCGGATTGTAAAAGCCGGCAAGAAGGAACGCGTGAAGCCGAATTACAAGAAGAAGCAGAAACAGCAGATTGAACAGCTGCGAAGGAAACGCAAACGGCAGATCATCCAGGAGGATATCCGGCGCCAGAAAAAAGAACGCGCAAAAGAAAAGCAGAAAGCCAGAAGACAGGGCAGCAAATGATCTGGATCGGATCGCATGTGTCCATGAAAGCGCCGGACTATCTGCTGGGAGCGGTGAAGGAATCCATCGGGTATGGTTCGAATGCCTTTATGATCTATACCGGACCGCCACAGAATTCCCGCCGGGTGGATGTGGACAGGTTCCGACTGGAGGAAGCGGCACAGCTGATGCAGGAATCCGGGATCGATCCGGAACGCATCATCGTGCATGCACCGTATATCATCAATCTGGCAAACTCCCTGAAGCCGGAAACAGCAGATTTCGGGGCAGAATTCCTGCAGGAGGAACTCAGGCGGGTGACACAGATCGGTGCTTCGACGCTCGTGCTGCATCCGGGAAGTCACATCAAAGCCGGGGCAGATGTGGGGATCCGCTGGATTGCCGACCGCCTCAACCAGGTGCTGGATGCGGATGACTCGAATGTGGTGATCGCCCTGGAAACCATGGCGGGAAAAGGAACGGAAATCGGAAGGAATTTCGAAGAACTGCAGGCCATCCGGGAGCTTGTGAACAAAAAGGACAGAATCGGTGTCTGTCTCGATACGTGTCACATTCATGACGCCGGGTATGACCTCACGGAATTTGAAACGGTCCTGGACGAATTTGACCGGATCCTGGGTCTGGATTCCCTGAAGGTCATTCATGTCAATGACTCAAAGAACCCAAGAGGGGCCAGGAAAGACCGCCATGAAAATCTCGGACATGGCCATATCGGATTTGAGACGCTGTATGGCATCGTCCATCATCCCCGGCTGGAGAATGTGACAAAGATTCTGGAAACACCATGGGTCGAAGACAGGCCTCCATACAGGGAAGAGATTGAACTGCTGCGAATGGAACCGGCATCGGCAGCAATCGAGGCGGCAGCACAGGCCGTGGAAGCCAGGAAGAAAACTGCCGAAGAAGCAGAACCCGGAGAAAATACGGCGGCTGCTGCAGTCTGACACCACTTTGACGGCTGTCTGTGACGGCCAACAGATGTCAGGTGTGGCTGGTTGAATCCTGCAATCGATGGCATGTACATCCAGGCAGACAAAAAGCATCAGGAGAACCCGAGCACAGAGATCCTGATGCTTTTTCGTGTCTGACCGTCGGGAAGTTCCACGCTGACGGGTATTGACTAACTGTATTACAGCTGTTCCTGACTGGCGCCGGGGACAAATGCGTCGATTTCCTCCTTGAGTCTCTGCGTCATTTGATCCACAGGGATTTTCTCGATGATGCGGCCTTTTTTGATCAGCAGCCCTTCCTCTCTGCCTCCTGCGATTGCGATATCTGCATGTTTCGCTTCTCCCGGACCGTTTACAGCACACCCCATGATGGCCACATTGACGTCCTTGTTCACAGTCTGCAGATACTCTGCGATTTCATCGACCACTGGTTCCATGTTCCACTGCGTACGCCCGCAGGAGGGGCAGGCTATGAGGTTGGGGACATTGTGAAGCAGTCCGCAGTCCTTGAGGAGCTCCCTGGCGATGGGAATCTCCTTCTGAGCGTCGCCGTTCACGGAAATCCGGATCGTATTGCCGATGCCATCCAGCATGAGGGTGCCCAGGGCCAGGGAAGACTTGATGGCGCTTGTGAGTTCTGTTCCTGCTTCCGTGACACCCAGATGCAGCGGGTAGTCAAAGGTTCTGGCAGCCAGGCGATAGGCATCGATGCACAGCAGCGGGTCGCTGCTCTTGAACGACAGCACTGTGTCATAGAAACCGCATTCCTCCAGGATCTGCACATGACGGCGGGCACTCTCCACCATCCCTTCGGCTGTCGGTTTCCCGTATTTCTCATGGATGTCCTTTTCAAGGGACCCCGAGTTGATGCCGATGCGGATCGGGACTCCATGTGTGCGGCATGCAGCCACTACAGCCTCCACGTTTTTTCGGCCGCCGATGTTGCCGGGATTCAGCCGGATTTTGTCGGCCCCGTTTTCAATGGCCGCCAGAGCCAGTCTGTAATCAAAGTGGATATCCGCCACCAGCGGAATATGGATCTGGTTCCGGATTTCGCGGATGGCCGCCGCATCTTCCATGTCCATGCACGAGACGCGGATCAGCTGACATCCCTGGGCTTCCAGCTCCAGGATCTGTTTCACAACTTCTTCCACGTTTTTGGTGGGATGAGAGCACATGGACTGGATAATGACGTTGTTGTTGCCGCCGATGATGAGATCACCAACGCGCACACTTCTTGTTTCTGTTCGTTTCATGAGTTCATGATACCTTAAATTGGCAAAACATCCTTTATATAAAGTGGGAAAAGAGGCAAAAACCCTCATTTGGAAGCATTTTGGCAACATTTTCTCTTCTGAATATCAACATGGCAACTCTTCGATAGCGTTCAA
>Ga0209694_1000923_pt1 | contig 37645 bp, 30 predicted proteins | sample GluameincwithD2O_FD_187499 | JGI IMG/M metagenome (GOLD analysis project Ga0209694, IMG submission 187499) | Mouse cecum microbial communities from Vienna, Austria - Glucosamine amended microcosms incubated with D2O (SPAdes) (version 2) | ecosystem: Host-associated > Mammals > Digestive system >... | reverse complement strand
TAATCTGTCGTATTTGCTGTTTTGTTGCTGGCATAAAAATACTCCTTTTCGATAAGAATTGTCATATCTTGATTCTTACCAAAAAAGAGGTATTTTTTCCAAAGACACAAACTATTTTACACTACCACAAATTGTGCTGCGTTGTAAATCAGGTCGTAAGTTGCAACAATGTTGAGCCTGGAAATATCAGTTTTCAGCCATTGGAACATTTCTTTATTGATTGAAGCCTGATGAGATACAATCAGGGGTTTATCCCATAAATCTTCTGCGCAGATGGTTTCCTTTTCTGCTAACGGGCAGTCTTTACGCATCAGCACACCCCATAAATCTTTTTGTGAAAGCGTAAGGTAATCATATTTGCTTATGTCTGCGTCTCCAACTAAGAGCCCGAAGTCTATCAGGCCCTTATCCAGTTTTTCCGTAACACGTTCAGCGTCCCCACTGTAAATATGGTAGTGAATAAGAGGATGTTTTTTCTGTAAATCACAAGCTATCTGTGCTAAAAAGGAAATGCTTTCAGTTTCTCCACAGCCGATATAAATATCGCCATTGATATTTTCGCTGGAAGATGTCAGTTCTGCCTTTGTTTTGTCCATTAAATCAACTAATTCTTCTGCACGCTTGCGCAGCAGCATTCCATCCTCGGTCAATGTGATTTTTTTACTTCCGCGAATAAATAACTGTTTTCCTAATTCCTCTTCTAAATCTTTTAACTGTCTTGAAAGCGGCGGCTGTGTCATGCGCAGGGTTTCCGCCGCTTTTGTTATGCTTTCTTCTCTTGCAACGGCAAGGAAATACTGTAATACCCGAATATCCAAGTGAAACAACCTCCTTACTGAAATCATGCTTTAAGAATAACAAAAGAAGTCATACTTTTCAAGTATGGGATAGCATTCTATATATGTATTTGATATTATTCCTGCGGTAAATTACAATAGCGTCAAAGGCGGAAATTAAGATAAAAATTCAGGAGGATAAGAATATGAGTACAGTCAGACCTAAAATTGCATTAGGAGCCTGGTCCTGGGGTGCGGGAGCAGCCGGTGGAGATCAGGTATTTGGAAATTATTTGTTTGAGAAAGATTTGAAACCTGTATTTGAAAAGGCAATGGAGTGTGGACTGAACCTGTGGGATACGGCGGCAGTTTACCGGACGCCATGCAGAAAATGATTGACGGCAGCAAAGAGCGTCTGCATACGGATGTGATTGATGTTTATTGGATTCATAATCCAATGGATGTTGAAAAATGGACGCCGGATTTAATCCCGCTGGCTAAAAGCGGACAGATTAAGACAATCGGCGTATCCAATCACAATCTTGCAGAGATAAAAAGGGCAAATGAAATTCTTTCAGCGGAAGGTTTGAAAATCTCAGCAGTGCAAAACCATTACAGCCTGTTACACCGTTCTTCGGAGCGTGCGGGTATCCTTGATTATTGTAAGGAAAATGGAATTACCTTTTTTTCTTACATGGTACTGGAACAGGGAGCGCTTACCGGGCGGTACAATGAAGCAAATCCGTTTCCGGAGGGTACCGGACGGGGCGATTCCTATAATCCGCACTTGAAAAAACTGACAGCATTGCTGGATGAACTAAAAATAGTAGGAACAAGATTTGACGCCAGCCCCGCGCAGGTTGCGACGGCGTGGGCGATTGCAAAAGGCACCCTTCCGATTATCGGAGTGACGAAAGCAAGTCAGGTTGAGGAAGCTGCAAAGGCGGCAAAGATTAAACTGACTGTCGATGAAATCAGCCGTTTGGAAAGACTTGGCGACGAAACAGGTGTTCATACGCTTCGGGAATGGGAAAAGGAGATGTAGGCCATGACAGTAAAAGCGGTGGAAATAGAAGAAGTAATAAAAGGCTTTCGGGAAGGAGCAGAAGAAAATGCCGAGCGTGATGCTTATGCAAATGAACTTTTTCAGGAAGCTGTCCGCATTGGAATGGAGCTTAATACAAAATATCATACGCCGGAGGAACTTCGGGAGATTATGGGCAGGTTAATCGGAAAAAAGGTAGACAGCTCTTTCCGGATGTTTCCCCCGTTCTATACGGATTTTGGTAAAAATATCATAATCGGAAAAGATGTTTTTATTAATTCGGGATGTCATTTTCAGGATCAGGGCGGAATTGAAATCGGGGACGGCGCATTGATTGGCCATAACGTTGTGCTGGCAACAATCAACCATGACCTGAATCCAAAGGCAAACAGGAAAAATCATTATAAACCGGTAAAGCTCGGAAATCATGTATGGATTGGCTCTAACGCAACTGTATTACCCGGAGTGACGATTGGCGATTATGCGGTGGTTGCAGCGGGAGCCGTGGTAACACGGGACGTCCCTCCCATGACGGTAGTGGGCGGAGTTCCTGCAAAAGTATTAAAGGTCATTGGGAAAGAGGAGGAGCGCTATGAAACGGCTGTTTAATCTTATATTGTCCGGTCTTTTCATCATAATACTGTCGGCCTGTGGAAGACAGGCAGAATGGGAGCAGTCAGAAGGGTCGGGAACCATACAGACAACGAGGCAGACAAAAAATGATTTGACTGGTGGGGAAGGATGGCAGCCGCCAGTACAGGAAGGTAATGATACAATGACAGGAAATATTTCTTTTAACTTTGAAACTAAGACGGTTTTATTAAACAGTGGGTATGAAATGCCCATATACGGAATTGGCACGTACAGCCTGACCGGAGATACCTGTGTAGCGTCCGTTACGACGGCATTAAACAACGGCGTTCGTCTGATTGATACCGCTTATATGTATCATAATGAGGAAAGTGTGGGAGAAGCCGTCAGGAACTCCGGCATACCGAGGGAAGAAATCTTTGTCATTACAAAGCTGTACCCGAATCAGTTTTCGAATCCGGAAGCTGCGATTGAGGAGGCCCTTACCAAATTAGATATAGGTTATATTGATATGATGCTGCTCCACCACCCCGGAGCAGGCGATGTGGAAGCTTACCTTGCAATGGAAAAAGCGGTTGCAGACGGTAAAATCCGTTCACTTGGTTTATCAAACTGGTATGTGGAAGAACTGGAGGAATTTTTACCGCAGATAAACATTACACCTGCGCTGGTTCAGAACGAAATACATCCCTATTATCAGGAGAACGATGTAATTCCATATATTCATGATCTTGGGATTGCGGTACAGGGCTGGTATCCGCTCGGAGGCAGGGGATATACGGCGGAACTGCTTGGAAATGAAGTGATTTCCGAAATTGCGGCGGTTCACGGAAAGTCATCGGCTCAGGTTATCTTACGGTGGAGTCTGCAAAAGGGCGTCATAGTCATTCCCGGCTCAAGCAATCCCGATCATATTCGGGAAAATACGGAATTGTTTGACTTTGAACTGACGGAGGATGAAATGGAGCGGATGAATGCCCTTGACCGTAACGAGAAACATGACTGGTATTAAAATATTTATAAATGTGGAGGTATCATATGAAAGTTTTAGCGATTAACGGCAGCGCAAGAAAGGATGGAAATACAGCAATTCTTATCAATACAATATTTGAAGAATTAAACAAGGCGGGAATTGATACGGAGATGGTGCAGCTGTCCGGAGAAATCATCGAACCCTGCAAGGCTTGCTGGGCCTGCGGCGGGAGAAAAAACTGTGTTCATAACAAGGATATGTTCCAGGAAATCTTTGAAAAGATGATACAGGCGGATGGGGTTATACTTGGTTCTCCGGTTTATACGGCAAATATTTCTGCAAATATGCAGGCATTTTTGGAACGGGCATCGGTAGTAACCGATATGAACCAAAGTGAAAATCTGTTTCGGCATAAAGTCGGTGCAGCTGTCACGGCGGCGCGCAGGGGCGGCGCATTAAATACTCTTGATGCAATGTACCATTTCTTTATGCTGCAAAATATGTTTGTGGTTGGTTCCTCTTATTGGGCAATGGCGTATGGACAAATGCCGGGGGATGTTTGGGAGGATGAGGAAGGTCTTGAAACAATGAGAAATCTCGGCCGGAATATGGTCTGCCTATTGGAATCCTTAGATGAAAGCAAGGATAAAAAATGAAAAGAACTGTCAGCGCCTTATTTTCCTTTATTATGATAATTTTGACCTTGTCTGCTTGTGGAAATCATGTACAGTCAGATAATTCAAAAGAAATAGATATTGTGGAAACAGAACAACCGGAAAAGGAGCAAAGCATTATAAAACAGGAAACAAAAGAACAGTCAAGTGAACTGAAAGGGACAGTACAAGTAATAGAGGATGAAATATCTGAGAGTGATTCTTTGGATGAACAGGAGGCAGATGTGAATACAAAAATATTGGTAGTATATTTTTCGTGTACGGGAAGTACGGAACTGGTAGCAGAGCACGTTACAGAGATTTTAGAAGCTGATGTTTATGAGATTGTGCCTAAAGATCCGTACACAGAGGCGGATCTGGCATATTATACCAATGGCAGAGCCGATCAGGAACAAAATGATCCTACACTAAAAGGTAATACGCCACAAGATATTGTTCCCTGACACCATTTTGCAGAATCAAAAATACCTCCATGGATGCTTCTAAGGCAAAGGGCTGCAGGGCAGTTCGATGCAGGTCTGGAAGCTTTTGGAATAAGATTTGAGCCAAAGCAGAGGTAGCTACCTGCAGAATACCAGCCATACATACAGCAGAAAAGGCCCGGCAAAAATCCGGCCAAAAAGTATTGTAACGAAGGCATTTTGTTATAATCTCTTTCTACGTATTATTCATTTTTATTACAGTGAAATCATTATAGCATTGACTTATTTAGAAGATAAGAATAAAGCCCGAAGGGCATGCCTTCCGGTACTCGGGTGCCTATAAAATAAGATTCTAAAATATCCAAATATAGGATACGGGGAGGAAGCATCAACGGATACCCGTCACAGAAGTGAAACAGAGCCTTATCCGTAGGAAAATTAAGACTTCGGAAACGGTCGGCTGGTAAAATTGAGCAGGCTGCCAGTGCTTGTCTTTTAAACGTAATCATAGTATAATATTATGGACTATATGAAAGGCTGGCGTTTAATATGTACGAAAATCAGGCTTTACCTCAGAATCAAGAGTATACTATGATGGAAAGTTCATATATAAAAGAACAGCACCAGGAAATCCTTCTTGGAAAGGAAGAAGGGCTGGATGTTTCCCTTTATGCAAATCCGGAGCTTAACTGGCTTCAGATGGAACAGATCCGAATGGGGATCAAAGACAAAGTGGATGTCAGCACATATGCGGATCCTTCATACAGCTATGAGACAATGAAACAGATCCGTCTTTCTTTTTATTCCTCAAATGATCTGACTGATTATCTGGAACGAGGATTTGTGGATGATGAATTGGAACAGATCAGACTTGCATTAGAGGATGAACTTCCCATTGATTTATGGCTGACGGATGATATGTACGCGCAGCAGATTTATGAAATAAAGATGGGCTTATATGAAGGTATAGATGTCTCCGTATATGCAAATTCTCAATATAACTGGATGCAGATGAAGGAGATTCGGTTGGGACTTGAGAAAAAGCTGGATGTGTCCCTCTATACGAATTACCTGTTCAGCCACTGGCAGATGAAAGAGATCCGTCTGGGACTGGAAGCGGGACTGGATGTATCATCCTATGCCAAGCTGATTTTTTCCGGTACGGATATGAAGGGAAAACGGGAGAAGCTTTTAAAAGAAAAAACCTCGAGACCTGTCCATACTGCCGATACTTTAGGAATTGATGTTGATTCACTGACCAAAAAAGAATTCAGCATTTTTGTAGAGAATGACGGGAATAAAGCCTTTGCGTTCATACCGTGGTTTCCCGGAAATATGGTTACGGAAGAGGACATTTATAAGGAGTTGAAAAAAAGAGGAATTGTCATCGGGATCAAGCGGGAGGCAATTACCGAAATGATCAAGCATAGGAGAATGAACGAGAAAATATTGATTGCTGAAGGAACGCCTGCCGAAACAGGTAAAGACGGCTGGTATGAATTTTTTGTCCGTCTGGATCTGCCCCGTATCCCGGCTCCGCTTCCGGACGGAGGTGTTGATTACGTCAACATCGAGGCTTTCGAAATGGTAGATGAGGGAGAAAAGCTTGCTGTCTATCATCCTGCCCAGAAGGGAGTCGACGGACAGAATATTTTTGGAGAAGTTCTTCATGCCAATAAGGGAATTGAGAAAAAACCTTTAAAGGGGAAGGGCTTTGTCATTGCTCCCGACGGAGTAACTTATATTTCCAGAATAAACGGAAAATTTGAGTATGTAAACGGCCAGATGATCATCTCCAACATGATAATCGTGCGGGAAGATGTAACGGCTGTTACAGGGAAGCTGGAGGTTGACGGCTCTGTATATGTTGTGGGCAGCGTTTATTCGGGAGGCCATATTGAAGCGACGGGGGATATTATTGTCGAGTATAATGTGGAGACAGCCAAGCTTGTTGCCGGTGGTAATGTCATGATCAAGAGAGGAAGCTGCTCTAAGCATGACTGCTTTATCGAGGCAAAGGGAGAGGTTTCGGGAAGCTTTTTTGAGGCCGCCAATATTAATGCCGGAGGAAATGTTAAGGCAAACTATATTATGAACAGTGACATAAATACCCTGGGTAAAGCAATTATATCCGGCAGTAAGGGAATGCTCTTAGGCGGCAGGATGCGTGCAGTAAAAGGAGTGGATACCTACAATCTGGGAAATAGTTCTCATATAAGAACATTTCTGGAAGTGGGAAGGAATGTGCTTTACGACAAGCAGCAGGCTGAATTCGAAAAGAGAAGGGAGCAGATTTTAGAGCAGTTATCAATGCTTGAAGAGCGGTGGAATAAAATACTCAAATCACTTCCTCCCGATAAAGAAAAGGCGGTAGAGCTTATTAAAAAACTAAATGGCGCAATTGTAGCAAAGGATCATGAACTGGCGGATTTGGATGCGGATATATCCAAGCTTGCGCATATAACCGATGAGGGCATGAAAGCAGTTTTAGTCAGGGGAAATGCGTATGAAGGAAGTGTTATTGAAATCAACACGATAAAATATATGCTGCGTTCCAATGTGAGCAGGATTATTTTTAAACTCAAAAACAAAAATGTTGTAATGGTCAGAATGTAAATTTGAAAAGAAAGTATGGGCATGGATTATGGTACGTGATACAATTTTAATTCTTGAAAACGACGAGGCCAGCCGGGCGGAACTGGCAGATATATTCCGTAACAAATATAAAATCATAGAGGTTTCCAATGAAAAGGACGGATTGGATGTATTAAGGTCACATGCGCCTTCTCTGGCAGTTATCCTCGTAAATCTTACAATAGTGATCAAGGGTAATTTTCAGGTGTTGCAGAAACTGAGCCAGAGAAAATTTTTAAATCAGATCCCTTTTATTATGATTACAAGCGAAGAGACGGTGGAATATGAGAAAAAAGGCTATGAGTACGGTATTATAAGTTATATCAGAAAGCCCTTTTATCCCGAAGCCGCAAGGCAGCTGGTGGACAATGTAATTCAGGTGTTTCAGTACAAAAAACAGCTTGAGATTACTGTTAAAGGGCAGACGGAAAAGCTTAAAAAACAAAATGCCGTGTTAAAAGTCATGGCTGAGAAGCAAAAGCATACCAACGAGGTTCTGATTGATTCCTTAAGTAATATTGTAGAATTCAGGAATCTGGAATCGGAGCAGCATATAAAGAGGGTGCGGGAATTTTCTTTCAGTCTCGGAAAGAGCGTAATGAATCTATATCCGGAATATGAGCTTACGGCAGAAAAGATTGATGTAATCGGATGGGCTTCTTCCTTGCATGATATTGGGAAAATTGTTATTCCGGATAATATTATATTGAAACCCGGGAAATTGAATGAGGATGAATATGAGATCATAAAATCTCATACCACAAAGGGAGCGGAGATCATAGAAAGAGTGATTCATTTGGACAGTGAGCTGTTCTGCGAATATGCCTATGATATAGCCAGACACCATCATGAAAAATATGACGGAAAAGGCTATCCCGACGGTTTAAAAGGAGAAGAGATCAGCATTGCCGCACAGATTGTTTCCCTGGTAGACGTATACGATGCACTCAGTTCCAGGCGGGTTTACAAGGCGGCGTATAATACGGAGAAGGTTTATCAGATGATCATAAACGGACAAAGCGGCGTTTTTTCGTCTAAATTATTAAAAGCCTTTACTGAGGTAAGAAAAGAATTTGAGGTTATTGTCAAAAAATATTGTGATGATTAAGATATATTGAGGATGTGCCCATATCCGTCCGGCAGATGCCGCAAGGATTCAAAATTCTGCTTTTTTGAAAAATATAAGCGAGACTTCTAAGGAGGTCTCGATTTTTTTATACTGTAGATAGTAAATGAACGAAAGGAAGACGCAGGTGAAATGCTGAAACAGGCTGATGAATCGGAAGATGAAGAGGGGACAGACGGAAAGCACAAAAAATGAAAATGTACGTCAACGGTTACTCCGGCGGGGGAGAGACCATGTCTTTAGTGCTGGGAAAACGTCCGGATCTGCTTACGGCATATCTGCATGTCAGCTCCAAGTGGGATGGCGGATATGAGGCGGTTGTAAGACAACGTCTGCAGGTGTATTTTGCCTTTGATAAAGAAATTATGGGGTGGCTGTTTTCACAGATTTACAACGCTGAATAATGGAATCAAAATGCCGATAGAGTGATTTGGGATTTTTCAGGTTTCCGATCCGGATCCCATCCCCTTCCTGTATTCCGAAGGAGACACGCCTTTCTGTTTTTTAAAGATTCTGCTAAAGTATAAAGGATTATCATATCCTACAATATTTCCTATTTCCGTCACATTATAATTGGTTGTTTCCAAGAGCATTTGGGCATTAGTAATGCGTAAGGAAACAATATACTGCATGGGTGTCGTGTTGGCGTACTGCTTGAAATTGCGGATAAACCAGCTGATACTCATGCCTCTTTCTGCCGCATAATCCTCCACGCTGATTTCTTTATTATAATTTTCATTGAAATATTCTAAAGCCAGTTCCATTTCCGTATCCAGATAGTCGTTTTTTAATATGTGTTCCTTTGAAAGCTGACGGCTGACGGTAATAAAAATCTGACGCAGCAGCATAGACAGCAGCTCTTCATATCCGGTTTGGCATCGCTGTAATTCCAGTATCATCTGCTTAAAAATCCTGGAATATTCCAAACTGGTTCCGGCAGGAATCACGCGCATATCGTTTGTAATTCCATAGCATTTCAAAATATTCTTTACATTATTTCCCGTAAAATGGACCCAGTAAACTTCCGCCCGTTCGCTGCCGTAATATACGTATTTTTGCGGCTCCTTTGGGCGGTAGAGTACCATATTTCCGGCAGGGACCATAGTGTCTTTTCCATCTTCAAAATAAAAATGAGTTTTGCCGGATGCAATGTATAAAAGCTGAAAATCCAGCCGTCCCCTGGGGCGGTAGGTAGGCAGCTTAGGGTGCGTATATAATTGATAGGTTCCACAGCTTCCCACTATCAGAGGTTTGCTTTTATCTTTAAAATCCACCAGCGAGTTATTTAAATATCCCGAGTTTGCATACATGCTTCATCACGCTCCCTTTTGGGCAATTTTTAGAATTGTATCATTTTGTGCATGTTTTGTCCAATGTAGTCCATGGACGGTAAGAGTATAAGTAAAATATAATATGGGTATAAAGCAAAGCAGAAAGACGACATGGTATATTTATATATAAAAAAAAGACCGGTATAGATGTAAGCTGTATCCTAAAAGTCTTTTTATATGATGTATAAAAAAGTTTATATGAGATATTAAAAAGTGAAACAACAGAAATAATAAGATATAAAAAGCGGAAAATATAAAAAGAAAAATATGTAAAATTTCAATAGAAGCTGTTTTTAATATGGGATGATATTAAGGAATCATAAAATTAAATACAAGACAAGGAGGATAAGCAATGATAATACCAAAACATTACGAAAACTTAAAGGTGCTCCGTGAAGGCGCCATGCCGCCCAGATCCTATTATATCCCTGCCTCAAAGCGGATGGATATACTTGTGGAAAACAGAGAGGCGTCCGACCGCATGCAGATGCTGACGGGAAAATGGAAATTTTGCTATTATAAGAGCATATACGACCTGGAAGAGGCTTTTTATGAAAAGGATTTTAACTCTTTGGCCTATGAAGGGATTTCTGTGCCAGGCGTCTGGCAGATGGCGGGTTATGACTATCATCAATATACCAATATCCGTTATCCCTTTCCCTTTGATCCTCCTTATGTACCCTCAGAGAATCCCTGCGGGGCCTATATTTATGAATTTGATTATAAAAAAGATGAGGCGGCGCCAAAGGCTTATCTTAATTTTGAAGGGGTGGATTCCTGTTTTTATGTGTGGCTGAATGGCGCTTATGTGGGCTACAGCCAGGTATCCCACTGTACAAGCGAATTTGACGTAAGCGATATACTTACGGAAGGGAGAAACAAACTGGCGGTTCTTGTATTAAAGTGGTGTGACGGCAGTTATTTGGAGGACCAGGATAAATTCCGAATGAGCGGGATATTCAGGGACGTTTATTTGCTGAAACGTCCTGTGCAGGCGGTCAGGGACTATTTTATCAAAACCGTACAGGAAGAAAAGAAAGCAAAGGCTTTGATCGACGTCAGATATTTTGACAAGAAAATTCCGGTTTCGGCAGTCCTTTTTGATGGAAATAATAATGAAGTGGCAAAGGCAATAGCAGGAAAATCCCAAATGGAAGATATCGGGGCGGCAAAAGCAGCGGACATGGAGGATGAAACAGAAAACGGAATACAGGCTGAGGATTTGGATATCAGAAGTGAAAATGGGGGATGGGAGGAAAATATTGTTTTAGAAATAACGGATCCTGTTTTATGGAATACGGAAAATCCCTATCTTTACACCCTTGTACTGGAAACAGAAGGGGAAACCATCACCGACCATATAGGCTTCAGGGACATTCATATAGAGGATAAGATTGTTTATTTCAACGGAGAAAAAATAAAATTCCGCGGCGTAAACCGACACGATTCGGATCCGGTTACGGGATTTACCATAAGCATTGAGCAGATGAAACAGGATCTTACTCTGATGAAGCAGCATAATTTTAATGCAATCCGTACCAGTCATTATCCCAATGCTCCTGTTTTTTACCAGCTTTGTGACAAATACGGGTTTATGGTAATCGATGAAGCGGATGTTGAAAGTCACGGCCCGGCTGAGATATTTTATGCGGATAACAGGGATGAAAACAAGTTTAACCGGTGGAATGAGCGTATTGCCGATAATCCCCATTGGGAAGAGGCAATTTTAGAGAGGGTGCGCCTCTGCGTGGAGCGGGATAAAAACCGACCCTGTGTCGTTATCTGGTCTATGGGAAATGAAAGCGCATATGGGTGCAATTTTGAAAAAGCCCTGAAATGGACAAAGGAATATGATAACAGCAGGCTGACGCACTATGAAAGCGCAAGATACAGAAACAACGGCAGGCAATACGATTATTCCTTTCTGGATTTATACAGCAGGATGTACCCGGCTTTAGAGGAGATTCATGAATACCTGGACAATAAACCGGATAAGCCTTTTATTTTGTGCGAATATTGTCATTCCATGGGAAACGGCCCGGGGGATTTCGAAGATTATTTTGAACTGATCTATCACAATGATCTGATGTGCGGAGGCTTTGTCTGGGAATGGTGCGATCATGGGATTGCCCATGGAAAAACAGAGGAAGGCAAAACCATCTATTATTACGGCGGCGATCACGGGGAATCGGTTCATGACGGGAATTTCTGCATGGATGGGCTGGTGTATCCTGACCGCAGACCTCATACGGGTCTTTTGGAATATAAAAACGTTTATCGTCCTGCAAGAGTTGTTTCCTTCCATCAGGGAACCGGAGAGCTTGAGATTAAAAATTATATGGATTTTACGGATTTAAAAGATTATGCGGAAATCCGGTATGAAGTCAACTGCGACGGGGAATGCGTGGAGCAGGGGGTCATCCAGCCCTTTAGCGTAAAGCCTCAAAAAACAGGAAAAACATTTTTGCATATAGAAATACCGCAAGAAGGACGTACTTATTTAAGATTGTACTATCATTTAAGGAAGGAAAAGGCTCCGGTTCCGGCCGGCCATCTGCTGGGCTATGAGGAAATATTGCTGAAAACGGCGGATAACAGAAACAAAACGGCTTTAAAATATCTGGGAAAAAGTGAAGGCATGGATGGAGAGATAGAAATTCTTGAAACGGACAGGGAAATCCTTTGCAGGGGAAAAGATTTCACATATTCATTGTGTAAACAGACCGGTCTGTTTAAGCAGATGACCTACAAAAACCGGGAATATTTAAACCGCCCTGTGGAGCTGAATATCTGGCGTGCGCCTGTGGATAACGACATGTATATAAAAAAGGAATGGAAGAGAGCCCGGTATGACAGCACATATACCAAAACTTATGACCTAAAAGTACAGCGAAAGGGATCGGATGTAAAGATTTCGGCCCATATATCGGTTTTGGCGGAGTCGGTACAGCCCGTACTGACAGGGGAGATTTCCTATATCATCGACTGTGGCGGGGGGATAGACGCTTGTATTTTTGTAAAACATAATAAAGAATTTCCCATGCTGCCCAGATTCGGTGTACGTCTGTTTTTGAAAAAAGAGCTCGATGAAATCGCTTATTACGGCATGGGCCCGTATGAAAGCTATAGGGATAAACACAAGGCTTCCCTTCATGGCCTGTATGGGGGAAACGTGATGGAGCTCCATGAGGACTATATACGCCCTCAGGAAAACGGAAGCCATATGGATTGCGACTATATCACGGTATCCGATGATTTATATGGGTTAGCAGCAGCTTCCTCAAATCCTTTTTCCTTTAATGCATCCGTTTATACCCAGGAGGAGCTTGAAAAAAAGGCCCATAATTATCAATTAGAGCCTTCCGGCAGCACGGTTTTATGCCTCGATTACGCCCAGAGCGGCATAGGGTCTAACAGCTGCGGACCGGAGCTTATGAAGGAATACCGGTTAGATAATGAAGAAATCACATTTTGTATGAAATTAACGCCTTTTGCAAAGGAACAATAAAAGAAGGATTTACCAAAAATCTCTGATTTAATTTGACCCTGAATGATTAGTTATGAACTGTTAACCGTGCTTTCGGATATTTTAGCATGCAGAATCCGGAAACGAATATCCGAAAGCACTGCAAAATAAATAAAAAGGAGTTTATGCTATGCAGGAAAAACAATATTTAAAATGGTACAATAAGGTGGGATACGGTTCCGGGGACATTGCGGGAAATGTGGTGTATGCGCTTTTATCCTCCTTTGTTATGATCTACCTGACCAATACAGTGGGACTTAATCCCGGTATTGTAGGGACTCTTATTGCGGCCTCCAAGTTTTTTGACGGAGTGACGGATATTTTTTTCGGAGCCATGATCGATAAAACAAAAAGCCGGATGGGAAAGGCAAGGCCCTGGATGCTCTATGCTTATATCGGATGCGCCGTAACTCTTGTGGCAATTTTTGCGGTGCCCCTGGATATGGGCAGGACCTCCCAGTATATATGGTTCTTTATCGCCTATACACTGTTGAACGCAGTATTTTATACGGCTAACAATATTGCATACTCGGCCCTGACAGCTTTGGTTACCAAAAACAGCAAGGAACGGGTACAGATGGGATCTTACAGGTTCATTTTTGCCTTTGCAACCAGTCTGCTCATTCAGTCCATTACAATAGGTGCGGTAGCAGCCTTTGGCGGCGGCGCTTTCGGCTGGAGAACCATAGCCATTATTTATGCGATTATCGGACTTTTGGTCAATACCATATCGGTTTTATCGGTAAAGGAGCTTTCACAAGAGGAGCTGAGCCGGTCTGATATGGAAGAGGAAAATGGTCCGGAGGCAGGAAACAATTTAAAAGCCGGTGATATTCAGGCAAAAGGAACCGTAGAAGAGAAATACGGTCTTATGGAAGCGGCTAAACTGCTGATTGCCAATAAATATTATCTGATGATCTGCGGCGTTTATATTCTTCAGCAGATTTATACCGCTATGATCAATATGGGCATTTACTACATGACCTATGTTTTAAAAAATGAGAACTTATACGGCGTATTCTCATGGGCGGTCAACATTCCGCTGATCATTGCGCTGTTGCTCACGCCTGCCCTTGTGGTAAAATGGAACGGGATGTATAAGCTGAATTTAAGGGGATATATGATTTCTACTGCAGGAAGGGCCTTGGTAATTGTGGCGGGCTATTTGGGAAGCGTTCCCTTGATGCTTTTATTTACGGGAATTGCCGCATTGGGGCAGGGCCCCTGGCAGGGCGATATGAACGCCGTTATAGCGGCCTGTTCGGAATATACCTATTTGACAAAACACAAAAGAGTGGACGGAACAATGTATTCCTGTACGTCCTTAGGGATTAAGCTGGGCGGCGGTTTGGGTACTGCCGTGGCAGGCTGGCTGCTTGCCGCCAGCGGATTTGTTGGAACGGCTGCCGTTCAATCGGATTCCTGTATCAGAATGCTGTACTTTATTTATCTTTGGATTCCGATGCTCATCAGTCTTGCCATGACGTTTATTCTTTCCAGAATGAATGTGGAAGCTGCTAATAAAAAAATAAAGCAGCAAGGCGACGTTTAATACGCTGCTGCTCTTATGGGTGTGGTTGATTCCGGCCGTTTACCGGCCGGATGGCCGCTCCTGCGGCGGGATATCTGCTATGCATGGTAAATATAATCGAAGTAAGTTGCATAAAATTCAATTACGGTATCCCTGTAGTTTTTTAATAAATTTTTGATTTTATTCATTGTGCCGCCTCCTTTCTTTGTTTCTGAACTTATTGTATATTATCTTTAAGGAGAATACGTGCCAAAAAAGAATAAAAAGTAGCCAATTTTTGCAAGGAGGTTATCATATGTATCCATTCTACGAAGAGACACAGAAAAGCCTAAGCATACTTTACAGAACCTCGAAGCATGTACCGCCTCATCTTCATCATGCTGTTGAATTTGTATATGTGACAAAAGGAACCTTGGAAATCGGCGTAGGACAGGAGCTGTATCATATGGAGGAAGGGGATTTTGCCATTGTGTTTCCCAATGTGATCCATCATTATCAGGTATTTTCCCCGGGAAATAATAAAGCTTACTACATATTGGCGTCGCCGGCTATGTGCGAGCCCTTTCAAGAGGAGCTGCAAAAATACTGCCCGCAAAATCCCGTTATTTCCAAAGGCATGGTGCCGCAGGACATTGTAAACGGAATAAAATGCCTTACAAAATCGGAAAAGGAACAGTTTATCGTGCAGCAGGCCTATGTACAGATATTTCTGGCAAAAAGTATACCCTGCATGAAAATGGTGGAAAAGAGCAGCGTGGGAAGTGAGGACATCATCTATCAGTCGGTATCCTACATAGCCGCCCATTTTAGGGAAGACATCTCCTTAGAAAAAATGGCGTCGGATTTAGGAGTCAGTAAATACGTGCTTTCCAGGGTGTTTTCCGGCACCTTTCACAGGAATTTCAATCAGTATTTAAATGAAACACGGTTAAACTATGCCGGCGCCATGCTGGAATATACCAGCCGAACGGTTACGGATATTTGTATGGAATCCGGCTTCGAAAGCCAGAGAACCTTTAACAGGGTCTTTATGCAAAGCTACCGTATGACGCCCAGGGAATACCGGAACAGCCGGAAGCAGCAATATCAGTCCATGGGCGGAAATCAAAATGATTCCTGAATCTATGGGAATGATTTTCGTATATCTTCGTCCTTTCACTGTCATGAATGTCATATATTTAATATTTTTTCCTCTTTTTTGATATATGTGCTCTGGGAATGTCGGTAAAATCAGAATAAATAACCGAAGCGTATTTTGACAGGCAGGGAGAAAGCTCTTAAGCTGAGAGTGTTTCTAAAACCGACTTGTCAGAAACCGGAGTGCAGGATTGGAGAATTAGGATGGAGACAATACGTTTTTTAGACAATGATGGAACCTTTTCCATAGAACGGCCCGAGAATTACAGCTATCTTTATTTTCCCATTGCAGGGGAAAAAGGGTTAAAGAGTTCCATAACGCCAAATTTAGGCGGCGATAGTAAAATCAATCAGGAAACTTTTTTGCTGGAGCCTGTAAGCTCAGAAAATTTGCATAATAACAGGTCTACAAGAAATTTCTGGTGTATTGTAGAAGGTATCGGATGCTGGTCCGCTACAGGAGCATCGGCAGAAGCGGAGGATAAAAAATTTTCCCCGGAACAGGATGCCTGCACATTGACCGCAGGACTTATGTGGCAGACAGTAAAAAGAAGCTCGGAAAAATATAATCTGGAGAGTGAGATTACTTCCTTTGTACCGGTGGATGAAAATGTGGAAATCATGCGGGTGTGCCTCCGTAATACGTCAAAAGCAAAGCAGAGGATCACGCCGGTTGCGGCTGTTCCGATTTACGGGAGAAGCGCTGATAATATCCGGGATCATAGAAATGTCACATCCATGCTGCATAGAATCCATACACAGCAGTATGGCGTAACGGTAAAACCTACTATGTCTTTTGATGAAAAAGGCCATCGGAGAAATCATTTGACATATTTTGCGGCAGGAGCTTCAGGAACCGGAGAAAAACCCGTATCCTTTTATCCTACGGTAGATTCCTTTATCGGGGAAGGCGGTTCTTTTACACACCCGGCGGCGATTTACGGAAATAAAGAGGGTATGCCTGCGAAAACGGAAATCGGAGGAAAAGAGGCTATGGGCGGTATCCGTTTCGGGCAGATAACGTTGGAAGCGGATGAAACGGCGGAATATGTCATTATAATAGGAATCACGGAACAGGAAGAAGAGATAGATAATACTGTTTTAAAATATGCCTCCTCTTCCAAAGTGGAGCAGGCTTTGGAGAAGGTAAAGGAATACTGGCAGGAGAAGGTTAACGTCAGATATCATACCGGCGACAGCTGCTTTGACCTTTTTATGCGGTGGGTAAGCTTTCAGCCGTTTTTAAGACGTATTTACGGATGTTCCTTCCTGCCTCATCATGATTATGGAAGAGGAGGAAGAGGATGGCGGGATTTGTGGCAGGACTGTCTTTCCCTTCTTCTGATGGATCCTAAAGATGTACGCCAAATGATAGTCAGCAATTATGGCGGAGTGAGAATTGACGGAACCAATGCCACGATTATAGGTAATAAGCAGGGAGAGTTTATCGCGGACAGGAATGGTATCAGCCGTGTATGGATGGATCATGCGGTCTGGCCGTTTATGACAACCCGGCTCTATCTTGACCAGACAGGGGATATTGCGGTTCTGCTGGAAAAGGTAAGGTACTTTAAGGATACCCAGGCAGAACGTGGAACAGCTATAGATAAGGACTGGAACGACGGTTATGGTATGTGGCAGAAAACAGCTGACGGCAGCGTATATGCAGGAACAATTCTGGAACATCTCCTGGTAGAGCATTTATGCGCCTTCTATGAAGTAGGTGAACATAATGAAATGCGGCTGCGCGGTGCAGATTGGAATGATGCGCTGGATATGGCGGCGGACAATGGAGAGAGTGTGGCATTTACCTGTGCATATGCGGGAAATTTAAAACAGCTGGCAGAGTGTCTCCGTCTTTTGAAAGACAGATTGTCTTGTACGGAAATAGAGCTTATAGAGGAAATAAATGTTTTGCTTAAAGATGAGGAAGGGCTTTATGAAGATGCCGAAGCAAAACGGGAGATTTTAAAAGAATATACGGGGCTGTGCAGGCATGAGATCAGCGGAAAGAAGATACAGGTGCCTATCCATAGTCTGATCGATAATCTGACGCATAAAGCAGACTGGATCATGGAACATGTCCGCAAGACAGAATGGATTCAGGGAAAAAATGAAGAAGGCTGGTTTAACAGCTATTATGATAATCATAAGAATGCGGTGGAAGGCATTTTCGATGAAAGCGTCCGTATGATGCTGACAGGACAGGTTTTTGCCATTATGAGCGGGACCGCCACAGCCAGTCAGATAAGTCAAATCTGTAAAAGCGCAGACCGTTATTTGTATAACGCTGCCATTGGCGGCTACCGGTTGAATACGGATTTTAAGGAACTAAAGTTTGATATGGGAAGAATGTTTGGATTTGCTTACGGAGAAAAAGAAAACGGAGCCGTATTTTCCCATATGACAGTTATGTATGCCAATGCACTTTATAAAAGAGGGTTTGTAAAAGAAGGATATAAGGCGCTTCAGACTCTGGCTGACACGGCTCTGGATTTTGATACAAGTAAAATTTATCCCGGCATTCCGGAATATTTCAACAGCGATGGGCGAGGAATGTATCATTACCTGACAGGCGCCGCAAGCTGGTATATGATGACTATGATAACAGAAGTATTCGGGATTCGTGGGGATGCGGGAGATCTGGTAATCAGACCAAAGCTTCTGAAAAAGCAATTTGATAGCAAAGGAATAGCTTCTATCAAATGCCGTTTTGCAGAAAAGAACCTTGAAGTTATTTTTAAAAATCCGGATGGGATGGAATATGGAGCATATGAAACCGGCAGGGCAAGTTGTGACAAAGAAGCCTTGCAAATCGTTGATAAGGCACAGGTTATTATAAAACGTGGGACGGTGGAGTCCATGGATGAGGGGCTGCATAAAATTGAAGTAGAGCTGGTCCCGCTTTCCGAAAAATAGAAACAGCAGGTTAAGAGCTGCGGCCATTATTACCAAGAAGTGCGGTAATAGTGGTCGCGGTATTTTTTTGGAGTTATGCCAATCAGTTTTTTGAAGGATTGGATAAAATGACTCTGGGAAGAAAATGCCAGGTAATTGGCAATTTCAATCAGGCTGTAATCAGAGTATTTTAGCAGATGCTGTGCTTTTTCGATTTTCATTTCACAAATATAATCACTAATGGAAATGTTAAGCTCCTTTTTAAAAAGCCTGGAGAGATAACTGGGAGAAAGTCCCACCTGATCGGCAAGGTCATTTACGGTAATCCGGCAGTTTATATGAGTGTACATATAGTCCATGCAAAGAATGACAGGCTTTGACAAAATGGCGCTTTTTTTAACCAGCATCATTTTTTGGGTATAATCCAGAGCCATTTGTGTATGAAGCTTTGAGATGGCTTCGATGGAAGTGCAGGCGTCCATTTTTAAAATATAGAAGTCGCTGAGACGGAATGCCTGTTCCAATTCCATGCCTGCCTCTATACAGCGTCTTGTGATCATGGCAGTTGTAACAACAAAGTGATATTTTATATTGGTCAGGGGATTTGTAGATAGTACGCCCATGCCTTCTGAATTGGTAAAAATATTTTCTTTGCAGTTTTTTTGTACAAAGTCCATATCGCCGGAACTGACTGCCTGATAAAAGGTATATTCCTCTTCTAATGGGCGGTGTGAAAGAGATTCTTCACTTTTTTGCAGTTCCGTCTGGAACCATTCGTTTCGAAGATTCATGTGTTTTCCTCTTGGGGGGGGTTAAAAAACCTGCGGGGGTATTTTGGGTGGTCATGGTGTATGGGGGAACCCGCAGGGGATGTTCGAGGAGCGTAGTGGATGTTCGGAAACCCGCAGTGCACATTCGAAAAACCTGCGGTTTTTCTCATTCGCGGGCTTCGCCCTATGAAAACCGACATGGCCAAATTCGTCTGCAAGCAGCCGATTTGTCCCTGACGGTTTTCGCACTGCTCATTGATTACGCGCACATTATATCATGATTTTGATATTTTTGTATAGAACCTTGTATATCAAAATCGGATGGGAATTTATAATTTGTTAAACTGCAATTAAAATTTATTTAAAACGGATAGGGAGTGTTGGTATGAGAAGAGATTTGTTGAAAAAAATTTCAGCCTTTCTTGTAGTGGGGGCAGTGATTCCATTGGTTGTGTCTTGTGGTAAAAATGAAGGCGGGGAAGAGGTAAATGTGGAGGTTCCGGAAAGTAGTATAGAGGAAGAGGATAATTCCGAGGCTCAGGATTTGCCGGCAGAGTACGAAGGCTATACGCTGGTGTGGGAGGAGCAGTTTGACGGAGATTCCTTGAATCTGGAGGACTGGAATGTCGAAACGCATGAACCGGGATGGGTAAATAATGAGCTGCAGGCATATGTGGATTCTCCTGATAACATTTATATTGAAGACGGAGAATTGGTGCTCAAGCCCATAGAAACGGAGGATGGGGGTTATACATCAGGCAGAGTAAATACCCAGAACAAGCATGATTTTAAATACGGACGCTTTGAGGCAAAGGTAAAGGTTCCCGAAGGGCAGGGATTTCTGCCGGCATTCTGGATGATGCCCACCAGCGAAAATCTCTATGGACAGTGGCCCAGATGCGGAGAAATTGACATTATGGAGGTCATGGGCCAGGCAACGGATACTTCCTACGGGACAGTTCATTTCGGCAATCCTCATAGTGAAAGTCAGGGGACTTGTGTGCTGGAGGAAGGCAGTTTTTCCGATGAATATCATGTCTTTAGCGTAGACTGGGAACCGGGCAGGATTGACTGGTATGTGGACGGTAATCTCATCCATACGGAAACCAACTGGTATTCTGCAACGGAAGGACAGGGAGAGATCACATATCCGGCTCCCTTTGACCAGCCCTTTTATATTATTCTGAATCTGGCCGTTGGCGGCAGCTGGGTAGGAAATCCGGATGAATCCACAGATATTGAGAACGCAGAGTACAGAATTGATTATGTAAGGGTATACCAGAGGGACAGCTACGATGAGAATGTGGAAAAGCAGGAGGAAGAGGTTGTCTTACGGGAGCCGGATGAAAACGGAAATTACATCATTAACGGCAATTTTGCAGATGCAGAGGAACTGACGGATGAAGAGGGCTGGATATTCCTTACGGCACAGGGTGGTGCGGCTACTGCTCAGATTAAAGACAATGAGATTTTTATAGATTCCACGTCGGAAGGAACGGAGGAGTACAGCGTGCAGCTGGTACAGCCGGATGTCCCCGTGATAAAAGGAGCTACATATCTTGTTACCTTTGACGCCTATGCAGAGGAGGACAGGATCATGAAAGTGGCTGTAACGGCGCCGACCCGTGACTGGATCCGTTATCTGGAAGATACGGAGGTGGAGCTGACGACTACAAAGCAGACGTTTACTTATGAATTTACCATGACAGGCGATGATGACGCCAGGGGACGCCTGGAATATAACATGGGAAAAGACGGTTCGACCGCAGGCATTCATTTAAGCAATGTATCGGTTGTTAAAACCGGAGAAACGGATCTTGGCGATGACGGAAACAGCGTTTTAGCAGATGGAAACTATGTTTACAACGGAAGCTTCCAGGAGGGCAAGGGCCGTCTGGGATTCTGGGAAGTGGAAGCTTCGGATGGCGCCGAGGTTACCGTAACCAATGAAGATAATATCAGAAAACTCAAGGTATCAGTTCCGGAAGGAACCACAGAGGAAAATCCCGTAGTTGTTTCCCAGAAAGGACTCTCACTGGCAGAAGGCGATTATGCTTTAAGCTTCCTTGTTGAAGGCGAATCGGGAAAGCATATCAAGGTAAACGTAGTAGGACAGGATTTTGAAGTAGGGCTGACAGGCGGAGAGCAGAGCTATTCTCAGAAATTTAACGCCGGTGCGGCAAGTGACACAGGTATTATATTTGAATTTGGCGAACCGGGAGTATTTTATCTGGATGACGTCCGTGTCGAGGAGGACAGTCTGATCAAGAACGGAAGCTTTAATGCTGGATTTGCAGGCTATGAGGTCTATGCGTATACGGCTTCTGATATTGAGTATGTGGTAGACAGCCTGAATGAAGACAATGCGGCGGACTTTACCATCAGCAATACAGGAGATGCGGCATGGAAGATTCAGCTGAAGCAGAATAATATTGAATTGGAGAACGGGCAGTGGTACAGACTTTCTCTGGATGCCAAGTCTGATACGGATAGAAAGCTTATGTTTGCCATTCAAAGAGACGGAACGGAGGACGACGACTGGACTCCCTATTCAGGAGAGGAAATTGTTGAGCTTGGCAAGGATTACCGGACATATGAAATTGAGTTTTTGATGGAGGGGGAGACTGACCTTAAATCCGTGCTGAGCATTTCCATGGGAGCTGTTGACGGAACGCAGATCGACCAGAAGCATCGTATATGTATTGACAATATCAGTCTGGAAAAGATTGAAAAATAGACGGATATGGGCGGACTGATTTTAGGAGTTATTGTTTAAGGGAGAAAAAGAATGAGATTTGGATATTTTGATGATACAAAACGGGAATATGTAATTGAAAGGCCGGATACGCCGGCGCCTTGGGCGAACTATCTGGGTTCCCCGGAGTACGGGGCTGTTATTTCCAATAATGCAGGCGGCTACAGCTTTGCCAAGTCTGGCGCCAATGGCAGGATTTTGCGTTATATTTTTAATCATTTTGATCAGCCGGGACGTTATATGTATATCCGTGATAATGAGAGTAAGGATTACTGGTCTGCTTCGTGGCAGCCGGTGGGAAAGGATCTTGAAGATTATAAAAGTGTGTGCCGTCATGGGACGGCATACACCAAAATGATTGCGGATTACAGCGATATTCATTCAGAAGCTTTGTATTATGTTCCTCTTGATAAGGCATATGAAGTCTGGAACCTGAAACTGACGAATCTTTCTGAAACCGCAAGAAGTCTGACGGTTACGGGATATGCAGAGTTTACCAATGTTAATAACTACGAGCACGACCAGGTAAATCTTCAGTATTCACAGTTTATAACCAGAACTGCTTTTGCCGGTAACCGGATTCGTCAGATGATTCATGGCAATCTGGATTGTTTGAAGGAAGGGGAAACGGTAGATGAAAAAAATCTGATAGAACGGTTTTTCGGTCTGGCAGGAGAGGAAGTCTCATCATATTGCGGAGATAGAGAAAAATTTCTCGGGCGTTATCACGGCTATGGAAATCCTGTCGGTGTAATCCGGGGGGATTTGGGCGGAGAGCTTAATTATAATGAAAACGGATGCGGCGCTCTTTCTGCGCGGATTTCGCTGGCGCCGGGAGAAACGAAACATATAGCTTTTATTCTGGGTATGAAAGGCGATAAGGAAGCAGAAAGCATTTTGAAGCAATATCAGAAGCCTGAAGAATCCTGCAAAAAGGACTTAGAGGAACTGATTGCCTATTGGCACGGAAAGCTCTCTCATTTTCAGGTAAAAACCCCCAGCCCGGAATTTAATTCCATGATCAACACCTGGAATGCCTATAACTGTTTTATGACCTTTATCTGGTCCCGTGCGGCTTCTTTTATCTACTGCGGTCTCCGTAACGGATACGGATATCGTGATACGGTACAGGATATTCAGGGAGTCATTCATCTGGCGCCGGAAATGGCTGTAGAAAAAATCCGGTTTATGCTTTCTGCACAGGTGGATAACGGAGGCGGTCTGCCTCTTGTAAAGTTTAACCATAATGCCGGACATGAAGACACGCCGGATGATCCCTCTTATGTACAGGAGACGGGACATCCTGCATACCGGGCAGATGACGCTTTGTGGCTGTTTCCCACGGTTTATAAGTATGTTTCCGAATCCGGGAACCTTTCCTTTATCGACGAGGTTATCCCCTTTGCCAATAAGGACCAGGGAACGGTGTATGAGCATTTGAAACGTGCCATTGATTTTTCCGTCAATCATCTGGGCCCTCATGGTATGCCTGCCGGGCTATATGCAGACTGGAATGACTGCTTAAGGCTCGGCAAAGACGGCGAATCCACTTTTGTGGCGTTACAGTTCTATTTTGCCATGTCCATTATGAAAAAGTTTGCCGCCTATAAAGGAGACAGGGATTATATCGGTTATCTGGATGAAAGTCAGGAAAAATTTGGGGCGGTAATACAGAAATTATGCTGGAATGATGACAGATTTATCCGCGGCTTTACGGAAAAAGGAGAGGTCATAGGGCAGCGCACGGATGCAGAAGCAAATATGTGGTTAAATCCTCAGAGCTGGGCGGTCATCAGCGGGCTTGCCACGGATGAACAGGCAGATACGGTATTGGATACGGTATATCGGCGGCTGAATACGGAATACGGAGTGACTTTAATGGATCCGCCCTATCATGAGCATGCCTTTGATGGCGCCCTTGCCGTGATCTATAATGCGGGAACCAAGGAAAATGCAGGGATTTTTTCACAGTCACAGGGCTGGATCATCCTTGCAGAAGCATTGCGCGGACATGGGGAACGTGCCTTTACTTATTTTATGGAAAATGCCCCGGCGGCGCAAAATGACAGGGCGGAAATCCGGAGGCTGGAGCCGTATTGTTACGGACAGTTTACGGAAGGAAAGCATAGCCCCCATTTTGGGCGCTCCCATGTGCATTGGCTTACGGGAACGGCGTCCACGGTTATGGTAGGATGTGTGGAAGGAATACTGGGCATGCGCCCTGATTTTGGCGGGCTTAGAATTTCCCCTTCTATTCCGAAGGAATGGGAATCCTTTGAAATTGAGAAAGATTTCAGGGGAAGTCATCTGCACATTGTGGTCAATAATCCGGGACATACGGAGTCAGGATGCAAAAAGCTAATCGTGGATGGCAGGGAAATGGAAGGGAATTATATTCCGGCGGAATTTTTAAAAGAACAATCGGAAATTGAATTGATCATGTCATAAATATATGATTAATTTTAAGAAATAAGCAATCGACCGACCCCGTGCTCCTTTTTGTGTGCACGTGCAAATCATACCGAAAAAAATGCGATGCATTCCAAATGACCTTAATTATTATTTTTTCTGTTATAATTACACTAGTCAGCTATGCAGCAAAACGGAAAATGAGTACAGTGTGGAGATAATCATGGGAAAAATATGGGATTTTTACGAGCATTTGAATGAAATTGTATGCGCTGTGGATATGGAAAAGTATGAATTGGTTTATCTGAACCACCGTGCACGGGAAGTATACGGAATAAAATCAATGGAAGAAATAAAAGGAAGGAAATGCTATGAAATACTGGGGGGCGGTTCTGCCCCCTGTGCAATCTGCAATAATAAAGAGCTAAAGCAGGGTTACTTTCTGGAATGGAAGCATTATAATCCGCAGCTCGGAAAAGTACTTGCCATAAAGGATACCCTGATAGAAGAAGACGGACGATCATATCGCTTGGAAATCGCCATTGATATGGGCGCTTCCGGTTTACATAGCGGAGAATGTGCCGGCAATGAGGCCATGATAAACGAAGGCTTGCGGCTTTCCCTTTCGGCGCCTCTGCCGGAAAAATCCATTGAAATCCTGTTGGAATATCTGGGACAGTCATTGTTTTGCGACAGGGTATACATTTTTGAAGAAACGGAAACAGGCATATTTTCAAATACCTATGAGTGGTGTGCAAAAAATGTCCGGTCGCAAAAGGAGAATTTACAAAATCTGCCTTTTGAAGTTGTAAAGATATGGTACGGCAAATTCCGTAAACAGGAAAATATCATGATTAAAAATCTGGAAATTACCAAAGAGAAAGACCCGGCCATGTATGAGGTTTTAAAGCCTCAGGATATCCGCACGCTGGTGGTCAGTCCCCTTATGAGCGATAATAAAATCATTGGTTTTTACGGTGTGGATAATCCGCCAAAGGAGTTTATGGATCATATCTCCACCATGTTTCAGATCATGGGGCATTTTATAGTTTCGCTTTTAAAGAGAAGGAATCTTGTAAGACATTTGGAAAACTTAAGCTTCCATGACCAACTGACAGAGCTGGGAAACCGGCGGGCTATGCATGCTTATATGGAAGCTGTGGATCCGGAGGAAAGCATAGGGATTTTGTATTGTGACGTTATGGGTCTGAAAAAGGCAAATGATTCAAAAGGACATAAGGCAGGGGACGATCTGTTGGTTCGCGCCAGCGGATGTTTAAAAAAGAAATTTGGAGATTATAAGCTTTTCCGCGTAGGCGGAGATGAATTTCTTGCCCTGTGTGCGGGAATAGAGGAAAAAGAGCTGCTTGGCAGAGTGAATGCCTTGAGAGAACAAATGAGGAAGGATAAAGCCTTTATGGCACTTGGCTGTATCTGGCGGGCTGACAGCAGGGAGAACATGGATAAACTCCTTGCAAAGGCTGATGAACGGATGTATGAGGAGAAAAGGGCATACTACCAAAGAATAAACAATTTTACCTGACAAAAAGGGATAATCCCTTTTTGAATACCTCCAATAGCCGTCCTGACAGGCTGCTAAGCAAGCCTCAGGACGGCGTTGCCATGTCATTCTTTCAAGCAGTAAAATGCTGAAAAATAAAATACTGTTAAGCGGGGATCTTTAATACCTGCCCTATATTTAATGTGTTACTTGTCAATCCGTTCAATGCTTTAATCGCGTCTACTGTAGTGCCGTATCTTCTGGAAAGCAGCCAAAGAGTATCTCCCGAGCGGACAGTATATTCAAAATAAGGGCTGACCTGTGAAGAGGGGATTTTTAAAATCTGTCCGATATGCAACGTATCGCCGGTAAGTCCGTTTAATGCTTTGATAGCATCCACCGTGGTGCCGTATCTTCTGGAAAGCAGCCAAAGGGAATCACCTGATTGGACAGTATATTCAAAATAAGGGCTGACCTGCGAAGAGGGGATTTTTAAAATCTGTCCGATATTCAACGTATCGCCGGTAAGTCCGTTTAATGCTTTAATAGCATCTACCGTGGTGCCGTATCTTTCGGAAAGCAGCCAAAGAGTATCTCCGGAACGTACAACATATTCAATCGTATCTGTACCCGGATCGGGGGAGGGGACATTCTGCTCTATGCCCAGATAGATTCCATATAATGCGTTCCATGTAAGAGAGCCTACAATGCCGTCGGGATTAAGCCCTGCCATCTGCTGGAAGGCAATGACGGACTGTCTGGTGCTGTTGTCAAAGCTGCCGTTTTGGGAAGGCGCGGGAATACCGGGATAATATTCGGATATGACATTTAAAAGATACTGAAGGGTAATGACATCCGGTCCGGTGGAGCCCTGACGAAGTACGCTGTCAGGAGGAACGGTTCCGATTCCTAAGGAGGTGCCTTCGCTGTCTAATTCCGCCAATCTGGTTATTCCGGCATAAATGCTGGATATTTTGTACCAGGTGGCTTTGCCCACAACGCCGTCTGCCGCCAGATTGAAAATGCTCTGAAATTTGGTTACTGCGGCTTTTGTACTGTTTCCAAAAACGCCCGTTTCGTCGGTTATGGCAGGAATAGCGGGATAATTTCTTCTGATTCTGTTCAAATAAGTCTGTATGGTCTGGACGTTAAGTCCCCTGCTTCCCACTTTTAAAGATGTGCCCGGATAGGATGAAATAACTCCGGTAATAATATTTGTTTCTGCGATTTCTATATCTTTAGGATAATAGGAACGCAAAATCTGCAAAGGCGACTGCCCCTGGTTGGCAAGCGTAACGGTTCCCCATTGAGACAGACCCTGGCAGGTAGCGGTGGTTCCGTTGCAGAAGGAGGTAAAATAAGGGGAATCCTGCCCGCTTCTGCGGACATATTCATTAAATATCTCATCCACAATCCTGCTGATAGAGTCATAAATCGGGCGGCCGTATATAAAATACTGGTCATAGGCGGTGCTGTTTGTAATGTCATAATCATAGCCGCGGCTTCTGTACCATTCCGTATAAACTCTGTTTAAAGCAAATGTAATGATTGCATAAATATTTGCCCGGAGCGCCGCATCGGGCCAGGTAGGATAAATTTCACTGCTGGCAACATTTTTTACATAATCGGGAAAAGATACCTGAACATTGGAAGCAGAAGAGGAAGGAGTTCCTAAATGTACCGTTATGGGGTTGGGAATGACTACCTGACGCAATATATAAGGGCTTGCAAGTGTGCTTCCTTCCTGCTGCCGCATTTCCCTCATTGCCACAGCAGGCTTTCCAACGGAGATTTCCGCCTGTAAAGGGCCTCTCTGGGTTTCCTGCATAGGTAGAAGCGTCAGAGGCAGAACAGCCGTTTCTCCCTCAAAAATGGGAATATCGGAAACATGTGTGGAATTAAAGCCGGCAGCTCTTGCATATACGTCATAGCTTAAATAAGGCGTTCCGGCATAGTTTTCATTTAGTGAAAAATCTTTGCTTAATGTTTCCAGAGGAACTGCCTGCGTTTCGCCGCTTTCATCCGTGGTAAGGTCATAGACGCTTCGTCCTTCATTATTGAGAATCCGGATTTGCACGCCGCTTAAGGGAACTGCTTCATGGGCAGTCCTGGCCTGTATGATTAAATAACCGATAGCCATAAATTTATCATTCTCCTTATATGCTATATAACTAAAATATGAAGGAAAAGAAAGAACAGTTACTCTTCTTTGTTCACAAAAAGTTCAAATATTTCTTAAATATAATTAACCGGCAGCAATGATTTACTGATACAATAATATTATATAATAAAAATGCGGAGGTATTTGGAATGAAAGTATTATTGGTTAACGGAAGTTCCCGGAGTAACGGCTGCACAAATGAAGCCCTTACGGAGGTGGCGCGGGCGCTTTCGGAAGAAGGAATTGATACAGAAATGATATTTATCGGCAATGAAGCCCTGCCCGATTGTATTGCCTGCCGTAAATGCAGTGAAATCGGACGCTGCGTATTTAATGATGCGGTAAACGAATTTGTGGAAAAAGCAAAAACTGCCGATGGCTTTGTATTCGGCTCTCCCGTTTATTATGCCCATCCCAGCGGAAGGCTGCTGACATTCATGGATCGCGCGTTTTATTCCGGAGGGAAGTATTTTTCCTTCAAACCGGCTGCGGCGGTTCTCAGTGCAAGAAGGGCGGGTACTACGGCATCCTTTGATGTTATTAACAAATATTTTACCATCTGCTCTATGCCCGTTGTGTCCTCAACCTACTGGAATCATGTGTACGGCGCTCAGCCGGAAGATGTTGCAGAGGATAAGGAAGGACTGATGACCATGTATAATATCGGGAAAAATATGGCATGGATGCTGAAATGTATTGAACTTGGCAAGGCAAATGGTTTAGAACATCCGGAAAACGAAAAAGTTCTGACTAACTTTACACGCTGAATCAATGATTTTGCAGCAGTCGGTACCTTGTAGAGCTTCTGTCCGCAAAGTTAGTATGTACTTTTCGGGATATTGTTTGCGGGAGTAAATGGAAAGACAAGTATGAAGATTATAAAAAAAATATTTTATTTTCTGGCAGGTATGCTTATAGTCTTTTGCGCGCTGATTATAGTATGTGCATTCAGACCGGAAGTAGCGGGGAACATTGCCTCATTTTTATATACCGGCCGCAACAAGCCTGCGATGGAAGAGGTGCAGGGAAGTCTGGAAACGGAAATAGTAGCAAGACTTCCCGGGGATAGTGGAAAAAAACAAAATACGACAGATATGGTGGAAACCGAAGATGCGTCAGAGGATAGGATTACGGATATGCCTATGCCCGGACAAGACTCTGCATCTGTACCGGAAACAGTTTCAGGAAGAAACGGTTATCAGGAAATACAAGATGAAGAAGAACAGATTGACGAGGAGACTGCCAGACAGCTACAGAACCGGCTGGGAACGGGAAATACAGGAGACGGTCTGGAGTTTGACGCCGTATATTATCCCTATTATGCCATGCTGAATGAAAAGGAACAGCATCTTTACCGGCAGATTTATGCCAATGCGGGCGCAGGATATGATGCATTTGCGCCTGTGGAGTCGGTTAGTCCGGAGCAATTGAAGAATATTTTTTCCGCCGTATATAATGACCATCCCGAGCTATTTTGGATGGACACGGCATATGCCTGTAAATATACCGGGACGGGAACCTGTGTGGAAATAGACTTGCAGTTTAACCGGACTATGAATAATCTGGATAGCGCAAAGGCGGCTTTTGATGAGAATGCCGGATACATACTGGAGGAAGCCGGGAAGCTGCTAAATGATTATGAAAAAGAGAAATACGTACACGACGCCCTAATAGAAAAGATTGTTTATAATGCATCGGCAGAAATGAACCAGAGCGCCTATAGCGCTATGGTTAACGGAGAGACGGTGTGTGCCGGATATGCAAGAGCTTTTCAATATCTTTTGCAGCAGCTTGGAATTCCCTGTTATTATTGTACCGGTTATGCGGAGGAAAGACATGCATGGAATATTGTAGCATTAGACGACGGATATTATCATGTGGACGTAACCTGGGACGATGAGGCAAACGGCAGCTATGACTTCTTTAACAAAACGGACGCCGACTATGCCGACAGCCATTTCAGGCAGGATATGTCGGTCAATCTCCCTGCCTGCAACGGGCAGACATACCGTAATTTAGAGCCGGATTCGCGGGAAAGCGGCCTGAGGAATCTGGCGGATACGGGCATAGAGGAAAATCAGGTCATTTCCGGCTTACAGGCGTATTATGATGATTGCTACAGCCAGATTGTTCAGAAGGGAATGGGCAATTATACCTTTTACAATGTGCTGGAAGGAGAGCAGCTCCTTGATGAATGGTATGGGAATTATCAGGCCGAAAATTACAAACAGGGCTATCTGGAAGCTGCCATGACAGCTCTAAATGCAACCTCCTGCAGTATGAGCCTTCAGGTGGAACAATTGCAGGGTGGAAAATATCTGGTAGGACATGAAATATCAATCTGGTAGAGGCTGTACAAAATAAATACTTGACGGGATAATATTTTTGACCGATATGTCATATAGGAAAAATTTCCTAAATCATTTCAGTTAAAAAGAGGATAAGATGAAAATTGTTGCGCATAATTTATCGGCTATGAACGCACAACGCCAATACCGGATTGTTTCGGACTGCAAAGCGAAAATGTCGGAAAATTGTCATCTGGTTATAGAATTAACAGGGCGGCGGATGACGCGGCCGGGTTATCCATATCTGAAAGTATGAGAAGGCAAATCAGGGGTTTTACCCAGTTCTTCCATCAGGGTTAAATATGAAAGCGGCGGGGCTGATGAGAAGAAATATGGGGTCAGATATTCTTTGATTAATAATGGCAGTACAGATGCGAGAAACTAAGGTATAAAAGTACTTGACAGAACGAAAAAAATCGTATACATTATTTACAATTATAAAAACCTTTGATCGGGAGAAGTATCCTTTTGAAACATTTCAGAGAGCCGCAGGCGGTGGGATTGCGGTAATGGGAAGTCTGGAGAATGGACCCGTGAGGGCAAACCGAAACCACTTGCAATCAGGGAGTAGGGGAGACGTAGCTGCACGTTACAGCAGAGCGTGTATGTCAGTACACGGCAGAGAGCATTCATTAGAATGAAGTTAGGTGGCACCGCAGAAGTATACAATACTCCTGTCCTATCGATTGAACTGATAGGACGGGATTTTTTTATGATAAGCAGAGGGTAATTTACCGGCTGCGGTATATCATAATCAATAAGTCCCGTCCCCGACCAGTAATTAAATGCGGCAGGTAATTGCCTGCAGTCAAATTCAAGAAAGAGAGGAAAGAAAATGGACAAAACAATACCCTACAAAATTTATCTTGAAGAACAGGAAATGCCTAAACAATGGTATAATGTTCGTGCTGATATGAAGAAAAAACCGGCACCGATTTTGAATCCGGCCACTTTGCAGCCGGTTACCGAGGACGAACTTTCAGGTATCTTCTGCAGAGAGCTGGCAAAACAGGAGCTGGACGATACAACGCCTTATTTCGACATTCCCAAGGAAATCCGGGACTTTTATAAAATGTACCGTCCTTCGCCCTTGGTAAGAGCTTACTGCCTGGAAGAAAAACTGGGGACTCCCGCCCATATTTATTACAAATTCGAAGGAAACAACACGTCGGGAAGCCATAAATTAAATTCCGCTATTGCTCAGGCGTACTATGCAAAGAAACAGGGATTAAAGGGCGTAACTACCGAGACCGGAGCAGGTCAGTGGGGAACGGCTCTTTCCATGGCATGTTCTTACTTTGATCTGGATTGTCAGGTATATATGGTTAAATGCTCTTATGAGCAGAAGCCCTTCCGTCGTGAGGTTATGCGTACCTATGGGGCAAAGGTTACCCCGTCCCCTTCCATGAACACAAACGTAGGGCGTAAGATTAATGAGGAATTTCCGGGAACGACAGGAAGCCTTGGCTGTGCTATTTCGGAAGCTGTTGAGGCAGCTACCAGCCAGGAGGGCTATCGCTATGTATTAGGCTCCGTTCTTGCACAGGTATTACTGCATCAATCCATAATCGGTATGGAAACAAAAGCAGCATTGGATAAATATGGTATTAAAGCGGACATCATTATCGGCTGTGCTGGCGGTGGTTCCAACTTAGGCGGTCTGATTTCTCCCTTTGCAGGAGAAATTTTAAGAGGCGAAGCGGATTACAAGATGATTGCAGTGGAACCTGCATCCTGTCCCAGCCTTACAAGAGGAACTTATGCATACGATTTCTGTGATACAGGAAAGGTTTGCCCTCTCGCTAAAATGTACACATTGGGAAGCGGCTTTATTCCTTCTGCCAACCATGCAGGCGGACTCCGCTATCACGGCATGAGCTCAACGGTTTCCGAGCTGTACGATCAGGGAATCCTTGAGGCGAGAAGCGTAGAGCAGACAGAAGTATTCAAAGCTGCGGAAACCTTTGCAAGAGTGGAAGGCATTCTACCTGCTCCGGAAAGCAGTCATGCAATTAAGGCAGCCATTGACGAGGCCATGAAGTGCAAAGAAACCGGCGAAGAAAAGAACATTGTATTCGGTCTGACCGGTACGGGCTACTTTGATATGGTTGCTTACCAGAGATACAATGACGGAGAAATGAGCGACTATATTCCTTCGGATGAAGATTTGGCAAAATCCATTGCAATGCTTCCCAAAGTGGATCTGTAAAAGCAATATAGTTATTATGATAAATTACCAAGGCGGAGAAGGGTTTAAAACTGATTCGATGCCTTGGTTTTTTTCTGAATATAATTATAATTTGCAATAATGTTAAAGATGCTCGTAAAAATCCCATATTTTGCGGTAATAAAAACACCTTCAAAGCCAACCGCGCCAAGGGCTTGAAGGTATTTTTAAATTTTTAAGTCATGTCATGATACAAGGATGTTTCCCTCGCAATCCAAACGGACCCTGTCCGCTATTCCGGCAATAAACTCACTATTGGTAGGCCTTTTTTGCCCTGAAGCAGAGGAATATCCGAAGATTTCCTTCATGACCCCGCGGCACCCTCTTGCCCACGATGCTTCAATAGCAGTTCTGATTGCCCGCTCAACTTTTACTGGTGTTGCATTATACATTTCCGCAATCTCCGGATACAAATACTTCGTCACGCGGTTGACTGCCTCCATATCTGTAATAGAAATTAATATTGCTTCCCTGATATAACGATATCCGCCAAGATGCACCGGGACCCCTAAACCCAGTATGATCTTAGTCACATATTTTTCCAACTCCACGCATTTACTTATCTCGTTTGTCATAATTTGTATTTCCTCTTTTCTTCTTATACAAGATATTGTGTTTTATGCGCGGTTATGATACTAAGGTAGCATCTTCTGATTCCCTTGTAAAGAAAAAGCCGTCGACAATTGATGGTTTTCGGATTCTAAAAGCCTGCGGTTAAAAGTCAAAGGAGAAATGGTCTGTTTTTTGCAGGCGGCAGTCAACAGCGGCAGTTGCGCAATAATTGTGTAGCCCCTTTCTGCCGCTGCATGCTATGATAACATTATTAAATATAAAATTATTTCTTGAAAAGACCTGACAACGATACGAAAAGGAGCGTCATGGACCAACAAAAGACCGGCTTTAAAACAGTAAAACAAAAAATAGTATATTTTTGGGATTACAACAAATGGAAGGTGCTGATTCCCGCAGCAATCCTTATTTTTATCACTACCCTCCTTAGCAGTTATCTGGAAGAAACGAAAGAACCGGCTCTGGTAATTGCAATTGTAAACGGTCGGGATACGGAATCAGCGGAGAATCTGATATGGGAAGAGTATGTAAAAGAACGCAGGATTGATGTGGAAAAGACGCCGCTTCGCATAGAAAGCGGATTTTTGCATCCTAAGGTTATGGATGAAACGGCTTCGGCGGACAGCGCTACAGTAGCCGGTATCCAAAGATATAGCGCGATGCTGACGGGCGGAATTATTGATGTGACAATTTCGACAACCTGGGCAGTCGAGGAATATGAAAAGGCGGATGCTTACTGTAATCTGGAAGAACTGCTTTCTTCCGATTTGTATGAAGAACTGGAAGAGGACATATTTTTCTGTCAAGACCAAAGTGGCAATAGCGTGCCTGTGGGAATCCGTTTAGATAGCGCCTCCCGTCTGGGGGACTTTTACGAAGACGGAATTCCGGTTTTGACGGTTTCTGCATACAGCAAAAGAAAGGAAGAGGCGGCTGCCTTTATTGAATGGTTTCACACTTCCGGAATATTCTGAGAAGAAAAACGGAGCAGAAATACATAACGCCGGAAAAACCGAAGAATAATGCCAGACTGCCCACGATTACCAGATTACGGGCAGAGGTGGAGGCAATATACAAAATGCCTAAATGGAGTACTGCGATGAAAACAGTGGTAGGAAAGTTGGCAAGACTTAACAGTATTGCATTTTTCAAAAGCTGTTTTGTAGAGCATTCATAGGAAGACAGCAGAGGAAAGGCATAGATTATAAGGGACACAATCACAAAGATACAAACCCATACAGGAATCTGAAGAAATTCATATCTTTTATCTATTACATTATAAATGATAAATAAATCTGCACTGAAAAATATAATAGCAAACAAAAGGGCGATCCAGAGAAGGGTCGCCTGCTTGAAGTTTTCCCGGAAGGCTTTGAAGTAACCTTTAATAATGTAGGGTTCCTCTCCGTCAGACAGCTTCAATGTAATATGGTAGGCGGCACAAATAGATGCACCGATGGTAAAGACCGGGAGACTGCTGATTATGAAAAAGAAATTCAGCATCATTAAATCATAAAAATGGGATAAAAATTTCATAATGGGGTTTTCGGGATGAAACAGGTTTTTCATGACTTTCCTCCTTTGCTTGCTGATGTGGCAATTTTTGTAAAAAATTAAGCCGAATCCATAGATAAAGTATACTAAAAAGCATTTTAAATTGTTAGTCTGTTTTCCGAATTTAGCAATAATTGTTAAAATAAAAGCAAGAACTGTAAAGAATAAAAAGCTGTAAACAGTATAATGAAATTATGTTATTGCACAACAAGGCCTTTGTTTTGGAGATAGCAGTTAAAATTTAATTACTAATGTATGAAGGAGGAAAAAGATGAAGAAGTTAATAGCTAGTTTATTATGCGCCTGCATGATGAGTACTTTACTTGTGGGATGCGGCGGAAAAACGCCGGAACCTGTAGACGGAGGCACGGAAGCTCCCGCAGATGCAGAGTCAGAAACACCGGAAACACCGGAAACACCGGAAACAACAAATGAGGGCGGAAGCGGAGATGCTTCCAAGACAATTAATGTATGGGCATTTACGGATGAGGTGCCGGGAATGATTGAAAAATATCTGGATGCTCATCCCGATTTTGGTTATGAAATCAAGACAACCATTATTGCAACAACGGACGGAGCTTATCAGCCTGCTCTTGATCAGGCTTTAGCATCAGGCGGAGCGGAAGCGCCGGATATCTATTGTGCAGAGGCGGCATTTGTTCTGAAATATACACAGGGCGATGCAAGTCAGTATGCAGCGGCTTATGAAGATTTGGGAATTGATGTGGATGCTTCCTTAGAAGCAGCGGATATTGCACAGTACACAGTTGATATCGGAACCAACCCTGACGGCAAGCTGGTAGGCCTTGGCTATCAGGCAACAGGCGGAGCGTTTATTTACCGTCGTTCTATTGCTAAGGACGTATGGGGAACAGATGATCCCGATGAAATCGCAGCAAAAATCGGACCCGGCTGGGATCAGTTCTATACAGCAGCTGCAGAGCTGAAAGAAAAAGGCTATGGAATTGTATCCGGCGACGGAGATATCTGGCATGCAGTTGAGAACAGCTCTTCTGAAGGCTGGATTGTTGACGGAAAATTAAACATTGACCCTAAACGTGAAGCATTCCTTGACTTATCCAAAGATTTAAAGGACAACGGATATCATAATGATACTCAGGACTGGCAGGACGCATGGTTTGCCGATATGAAGGGCGAGGGAGAAAAGGAAATTTTCGGTTTCTTCGGTCCTGCATGGCTGATCAACTACACAATGGCTCCTAACTGCGGCGGTGAAGCTGCAGGCGAGGGAACTTATGGAGACTGGGCAGTGTGCGAACCTCCTATCGGTTTCTTCTGGGGCGGCACATGGATTTTAGCAAACAAGGATTCCGCAAAGAAAGAGGCAGTCGGAGATATCATCGAGTGGATTACACTTGACTGCACGGAAGAAGGCCTTCAGTATAAATGGGCAAACGGCACATTAAACGGCGAAGGCGGCACAAAAGATGCTGTAGCAAGCGGCACGGTTATGTCCATGTCCGACGGCTCTGTAGATTTCCTGGGCGGACAGAATATGTTTGATGTATTCGTACCTTCCAACCAGTTTGCAAAAGGTACCAACTTAACACAGTATGACGAGACGATTAATACATATTGGAGAGAGCAGGTTCGTGAATATACTGCAGGCAACAAGACTCGTGAGCAGGCAATTGCTGACTTCAAACAGCAGGTAGCAGATAACCTGGATGTAATTGTAGAATAATTTGCAGCAATTCAAATGAATGAAACAGCTTGGTAAAAGCAGAGCAGATCAACTCCTTTTTGTTCTGCTTTTACCTGTTATAAACATTTCAGGGAAGGTAGGTGGGTAAAATGAAGCATAAAAAACTGGGTTATGCGAAATACGGTTATCTCTTCAGCATTCCTTTTGTTATTGCGTTTTTATTGTTTTCACTATATCCGATTTTGTATACAGCGGTAATTGGATTTACTGATTTAAAAGGATTGGGAATGACATCTTTTCATTTTTTGACAGATGATCCTTTTAGGAATTTTAAAGCAGTATTGACAAATCCGTCTTTTATAAAGGCGTTAAAAAATACAGTTGTGCTCTGGCTTTTCAATTTTGTGCCTCAGATACTTCTTGCACTTTTATTAACTGCGTGGTTTACGGATAAAAGAAGTAAGGTAAAGGGCCAGGGCATATTTAAGGTTCTGTTTTATATGCCCAATATTATTACTGCGGCGACAGTTGCTATTTTGTTTAACTCCCTGTTTGGGTATCCCATGGGTCCGGTAAACGATCTGTTAATGAAGCTGGGATTTACGGATTCCCCCATTTATTTCCTGGTAAATAAAACAGTGGCAAGAGGCGTGATTATTTTTATCCAGACATGGATGTGGTATGGATATACTATGGTCATATTGATTTCCGGCGTTCTCGGAATCAGCCCGGAAATATTTGAAGCGGCGGAGGTTGACGGCGCAAACCGCATCCAGACCTTTTTTTATGTAACGCTTCCGAATATCAAAACAATTTTGCTGTTTACTTTGGTTACCAGTCTGATTGGCGGTTTGAATATGTTTGACATACCCAAGCTGTTTTTATTAGGCGGGCCGGATAATGCAACCCTGACTACCAGCGTATTCATTTATAACCAGGCGTTCAGCGGAAGCTATATGTATAACAGGGCTGCGGCAGGAAGCATGATTATGTTCGTGATTATCTGTATTCTTTCGGTAA